>Ga0116164_10000475_pt1 | contig 34796 bp, 35 predicted proteins | sample AD_UKC109_MetaG_FD_89888 | JGI IMG/M metagenome (GOLD analysis project Ga0116164, IMG submission 89888) | Active sludge microbial communities of municipal wastewater-treating anaerobic digesters from Hong Kong - AD_UKC109_MetaG | ecosystem: Engineered > Bioreactor > Anaerobic > Digestate... | reverse complement strand
GCTATCGGGTGGCGGCGATGTGTGGCCTGAAACAATAACATACACTGGCTGGGGTGCCGCTGCTCTCTCGGGTGAAGGCGGCGGCGGCGATGCCGGTGGCGGTGGCGGTGGTGGCGGAGGCGGTTATTAATGCCGTACCGATCCACATCCCGTTAAGGAATGGTATGATACACCCCTCTGTCTGATTGGATATACGTCAGACGAGAGGAAGAAAAAGAAGGGTGCGGGACATATGTCCTGCACCCTTCTTATTTGATCAGCCAAGCCGATTTACCCGTACATATTCCTTGAAAATTTAATTGGTAAAATCAAGTAAAATGAATGAAATTTATCATAAATATTCCTTGACATTTTTGCTGAGTAATGGCAATTTCTTTTTTAAGAGTTTACATTGTAACATTATTATTTTATTAACTGTATTTCATGATGTTTCTCATATATTAAGAGGTTTTTCTATAGTTCAGATCTCAGTTTCTCCGTGATGCTATATTGAATCAATACGTCATATAGTTAAGGTAAGACAACTGACAGACCTTTTCGGAATGCGGTCGATTCACCATGGGGGTTCTGATGCTGCTGTACGATAATTCTCCATACTGTCTCACCGATCATTCTGAAGGGAGGTGATAAGGGCAGAACAAAAACATTCCTCATTTTATTAATGCAATGGCCGGACGATTGTGCGGGTAAAGGCGCATATGGAGAGGGAAGAAAGATAGTTTAATCCTGGCGTATGCTGCATATTTGTATTTTTTGATGCATATTGGAATCATTTTCGATTTCAAAACGTTAATCATTACTGAATGGGAGGAGATATCAATGAAGAAAACAGCTTTATGTATAGCCTTAGTGGTCATTGTTGCGGGTTTTGCAGCGTCGGCCTATGCCTATCAGGCGCTTGTCGGCCCCACTGGGGTTGTATACTACGACAAGAGTGATGCCTATGACGGTTACACTCTCTTTTCACCCAACTCCTGTAAATCAAGTTATCTGATCGACATGGAGGGGAACCTGATCAATGAGTGGAGGACGAAATTTTATCCGGGTCTGTACGGAGAGTTGCTTCCCAATGGAAATCTGCTCAGAGGGGCTCGACCGCCGTACAAGTACTGCGGTATCGATGGAGTATGCGGGCGCGTACAGGAATTGAACTGGGACGGCGATGTTGTATGGGAGTTCAAAGATATGGCAACCAGAGACAAGGTTTCGCACCATGCCTTCGAGCGTATGCCGAACGGGAACACCCTGATCCTCGGATGGGAACGTATTTCGAATGAGGATATCATCGCAAAGGGACGTGACCCGAAGACTATTCCTGAGAAGAGTGTCAAATCCAAGGGAGTCTACCACCGGGATTTCTGGCTCGATTTCGTCTGGGAAGTAACACCGTCAAATCAGATTGTCTGGGAGTGGCACTGCTTCGATCATATCGGGACGGGTCCGGACCAGCTTGATATTAATTATATCCTCCCCATGCCGGTGGGAGAGATCTACGCCACCTATGACTGGAGCCACTTCAATTCCGTCAGATATATTCCGGAAACCGATCAGATCCTGATGAACTCTCGTAATCTTTCCGAATTCTATCTGGTCAACCACAAGACGGGAAAGATCGAATACCGCTGGGGCAATCCTTCGGCTTACGGCGCCGGGAAGGCCCCCTCATTCTTTGATGTAGGCGACCAGAAGATGTTCGGGTCCCATGACGCCACCTGGCTCGGTGACGGCAAGGTAATGGTTTTTGACAACAGTTCCGAGAATCCCGAGGGGACGCGTTCGCGCGTTTTGATTGTGGACACGAAGACAAACGAGGAGATATGGAGATACGAATCCTGGGATCAGTCGAGTTTCTTCAGTCACCGTCAAGGTTCTGCTCAGATGCTCCCCAACGGCAATGTCCTCGTCACCTCCAGCAACCTTGGTCACGTCTTCGAAGTAACCGAAAAGGGCAAGATCGCCTGGGATTTTGTCAATCCCATGATCAAGGACAGTCCCATCTGTACCATCAAGGACGACGACAGGAAGGTGCAGGTACAGGGCCACGACTTCTACTTTAACATGATTCACCGGGCCTTCCGATACAGCAAGGACTTTCCCGGATTCCAGGGCAAAGATTTGTCTGTTAAGGAAAAACTTGCCCCGAAGTGCCCCGAGGCCTACAAGTTTTATCAGTATTAATCAGCATCAGAACAGACGGTTACATGGCTGAAAATTGCTGCTATTGTTAACATGGTTATTGGAAATACTCCGGGGGACAGGCTGAGGGAGCATGTCTCCCGGGGTCTGCAATAAAATCTATTACAGAGAGGATTTGATCAATGAAGAAGAAAAGACTGTTTACTGTTTTGGGTATGGTCGCGGTTTTGGCCATGGCGCTGGTATCTGTAGCTACAGCAGCGGATCTGGTTGTCGTAGCCACCCCGGCTACCTTCGCCAAGGCGGAAAAGTGGGTCAATTTCCTGAAATCGAAGGAGATTCCGGTCAGGAACGTTGCACCTTCGGACCTTGCGGCTTTTAAGGAAGAGCCCTATGTGATTCTCATGGGGGGGATGGACGAGGCCGATGGGATCAAACCTGTTGCCGAAAAGGTGCTGAGTAAGGCGGAATTTGAATGGATCAACAAGCCGGGCAACAAAAAGATGTATCTGAAGTACGATGTCTGGTTCGGGGGTCAGGAGATAATAGTCTTCGCGGGAGCCGACGGCGCGGGAGCCGAGGCTGCGCGGGTAGGCAGCAGAGACGAATGGTGGACAGCGATCTCCGAATGGTTTGAGATCGAGGAAGAGGTAGGCGCTGCAGGCGGAACGCCGTCATACTAAGGATTGACGAACAAGATTCATTGTTTGTAACAAGAAAAACTAATGGGGAGGATTATTATGAAGAAAATATGTATCGCTCTGGGCCTTTGTGCCCTGTTAATTGTACCTGCAACCCTCTTCGGCTTCCCGAGCGTCTATCCAACCGGAACGACCATCTATAAGCCGGATAAATGCGCGAATGGGTATACCGTCTACGCAACCGAGGTCGAAGGCGAGGGGGCCGTACTCATCGATATGAACGGAAATGTGGTGAAACAGTGGAAAAACATGAGCAACCGGGAACATCCGGTCAAGATTCTCAAGGGCGGGTATATCATGGGAGCAACCCGTGAGAAAGTGGAGTACGTTGGCCGGATATGGGATCACCCCGAATCGACGGATCTTTCCATCATGGACTGGGACGGCAAGATCGTTTGGCAGTACCCCAAGGCGGGAATGCACCATGATTTTCAGGTAACCGGGAATCCGGTAGGATACTGGGTACCGGATGCGCCGGTGGAATTCAACACGGAGAAGGTTTTGATTCTGTCCCACAAATTTATCAAGAAGGGCAAAAAAGCCAAGAAGATCAGCGATAAACCTCTGTACGACGACTATATCGCCGAGATTGACAGCAAAGGGAATATCCTCTGGGATTATCTCTGTAGCGACCACTATACGGAGATGGGCTTTACCGAACTGGAACAGGCCATCATCTACAAAAACCCCAATATGAGCGGTACCCGTACCAAGGGTGTCGTCGGCGGTGACTGGATCCATATCAACTGTGCGTCATACGTGGGACCCAACAAGTGGTATGACAAGGACCCGATCAAGTATGCCTGCTTCCACCCGGAAAATATCATAATGGACGGGCGTCAGACCAATACCCTCTCCATCATCGACAGGAAGACGAAGAAACGTGTCTGGCAGGTGGGTCCGCACTACTCACCGGACACCGTCTGGACCTTTGACGGCAAGGAGTACAAAAACGCCTATGCAAAGCTCGGGCAGATTGTCGGTTTGCATCACACCCATATGATCCCCAAGGGGCTCCCGGGTGAAGGGAACATTCTGATCTACGACAACGGCGGACATGCCGGCTACGGAGCACCGAACCCCGGCGCCATGACCGGTCTGAACGACGCCGTACGTGACTCTTCACGGGTAATCGAGATCGACCCCGTGACGCTGAAAGTAGTCTGGGAGTATTCGGCATCAAAACGCGGAATGAGAGACCATTACAAAGTCTACAGCAGCTATGTCAGCTCCGCCCAGCGGCTGCCTAACGGCAATACCCTGATCACCAACGGAGCGATAGGTCAGCTCATGGAAGTAACTCCCGACCTGGAGACCGTGTGGGAATACATCAGTCCCTACTTCAACACAACGGGACAGTACAACCTGGTCTACCGTTGCTACAGGGTGCCGTACGACTACGTACCGCAACTGCAAAAGCCGGTGGAAGAAGCCGTTCTGCCGATGGATAACAGCAAGCTCCGGGTCAAGGATCTTGCTATGGAGAAATAAACACAGAAGATATAACAAAGCTTAAACAAAAGGCGGGGGGCACGGGTAGCCCCCGCCATTGATACATATGAACAACCCGAATCTTATCGTTACAGGGAGGCTACATGAAAGACAAAAAGTTACTATTAGGACTCGTTTCGGTACTGGTCTTCACCTTTGTGTTGACTTTTTCAGGAATGGTGTCTGTTGCGAAGGCTGAAGGTATCATCAGTCTTAATAAGGCAAGCGCCGAAGAGATAACAGCGATCGAGGATGCGGAAATTCCCGAATCTCTCGCGAAAGCAATTGTTGAATACCGGGAAAAGAACGGACCCTTTAAAGATCCTACCGATCTCAGAAAGGTACCTGGTATGACTGATGATTTCTATGAGAGTCTTAATCCGGTGCTGTCTGATGACGGTGATGTGATCTACGATCCTGATGCCGAGCCGGCATTGGCTCCATCCAAGTGCTAAGGTTTTTAATCTGTTTTTCCTGCCCGTGGGAGCCCTGCCATGGGTAGCGCGGGCAGGAACAGACAGGTTGATCGCGGGGAGAAGCGCCTTATGCGTTTCAGACCACGAAGAGGAGTTTTGTAGCTTTATTACCGGCGGTATGTTGCCGGATACTTTATATTAAATCATAGAGTCTTCCGTGATGTTTGATAGCACGTCTTGCCACGGAAGGTTTGATACCGTAAGAATGGAAACTTGTGAATAAAGAGAAAAAAATACCATCAGAGTGCGATCAGCGGAACATCCCCGGAATAACCAGGCGTGGATTTCTGAAAGTCGGCGCTGCCGTAGCGGGTGGAGTGGCGGTTACACCTGCCCTTCAGCACCGATCGGCCATAGGCGCAATGACCACAGATGTATCGGGAAAGAGCGATTACGAGGTAGATAGCTGTTGCCAGTTCTGCCAGGCGCGATGCACGACAAAGGTTCAAGTTAGAGACGGACGCGTGGTTAATGTATACGGCAATCCCGGGAATGAATGGACCATGGGTACGATGTGCCCCAAGGGCCAGTCGCTGGTCGAATTAACATACAGCCCGCATCGAATCATCTACCCGCTCAAACGAGAGGGAAACAGTTGGAAGCGTATTTCCTACGGGGCAGCCCTCGATATGGTGGCGGATCGAATTCTTACTATCAAACGAGATTTTCCGAAAGATTACGCCCATCGGGTCGTTCATTTTGCTCCGTTGTGGGATTCACATGAGAGTGAGATTGCCTGTAAGGCGGCCCTTCATCTTGCGGGGTTCCCCGATACCTGTTCCCCCGGTGATACCTGTATCGGCAGCTCATCAACCGCTCTGAGTCTCTGCCTGGGAAGCGGCGTATCATCTACCACGCTTGACGAGCTGAAAAACGCTCAGATGCTTCTTCTGTGGGGAGCGAATCTGTCCGTTATTTACCCCACATACGTCAGATGGATCGATGAAGCACGAAACAACGGTGTAGAGGTTGTCTATTTCGATCCAAGACGGACACCGACCAGTAAGTACTGCAATGAGCAGGTGATGCCTCGCCCGGGGACGGACGGTGCCTTGGCGATGGGGCTGGTCAGGATCCTGATACGTGAAAATCTCTGTGATCGGGAGTTTATTGCATCGCACGTCAATGGTTTTGAAGAGTTGGTCTCTTCAGTTGAACAATATACCCCCGAAAAGGTATCGGAGATCACATGGGTACCGAAGGATGTGATTGTCAACCTGGCCAGGAGAATCGGCCGGAGTAAGAGGACAATATTATGGATGGGAGGGTCTCTCTCCCGTTATACCAATTCCCTGCAGACCATTCGCGCTCTCATTGCCCTTCAGGCCATAACCGGCAATATTCTGGGGAAGGGCAGGGGGATCATGAATGTACGGGGGGGGAAACCCGGAGGAGAAGAGATTTTCGACGAGATGTACAGCGCCCCAAAGCTGGCATCAAAATTGAATTTCAGAAAAGTTATCTACAATATGGAGCGCGAACGGGTCAATCTGTTGCTGCTGAATTCAAGCTACCGCCGTTATCCCGATACGAACAAGATCAAAGAGGCCATTTCCAAGGTTGACTTTGTGGTTTATCGCGGTTTTTTCATGGATGAGGAGGCAGAGATCTCCCATCTGATCATTCCTCCGGTGATGATATTTGAAAGCGACGGATCGCAGTACGGTGCGCAACGGCAGGTGGTATGGCGTACCAGGGCCATTGAGCCCCTGGGAGAAGCGGTTCCAGACTGGCAGTTTTATACGGATCTGGGGAAGAAAATATGCGGAGGCACTTTCCCGGATGTTAACAGTGCAGAAGATATATTCGAGCTTTTCAGGAAGAATGCTCCGACGTGGGCAGGATTGACGCTGGAACGATTGAAAAACTCACCTTCGGGAATATCGTGGCCGTGTCCGTCGGAAGACCATCCCGGAACCCGGGGAGATATGTATACCGACGGTCGGTTCTTTACCGAGGACGGCAAGGTGGATCTGATTACGAAGGGACTCGGTCCGATTACGTGGTCCGAGCCGAAGGGAAGTCCGAAGGAAGAAAAGAAAAATACCGCCGAATTCCCCCTTATATTTACCCAGGGTAAAGTGGTGCAGCACTGGCAACACACCTTTACCAACTGGTCCGGGTATATGGCGCAGTTTTCGAAAGGCAACTATGCTCAGGTGCATCCCAAAACAGCTCTGAATCTGAATCTTAAAAACGGAGACTGGGTATGGGTCGAGACAACACTGGGAAAACTCAAGATGAGGTTGCGTATAAGTGAATCAATCATGGAAGGGGTTGTCTGGATGCCATCGCATCTTTCTCCGTCTGTTCCATTCAAGGGAAATACCGGGCAGATCGTCAATTCAATTATCCCTTACTATTGGGACAAGGTGTCGGCCCAGTTTAACGGGTTCGGCTGCAGACTAACAAAGGCTTAATGACCGTGGAACCGTTGATTGTATATAATGAAAAATTGTGCATAGGCTGTCATTCCTGTGAGATCGCCTGCCAGTTGGAGAATAACGCGCCTGTGGGTATCATGTTGCGGCATGTAACAAGCGAACCTCAGGGTGTTTTTCCGGAGGAACGTGAGTGGATCATATCGACCGCCTGTTTTCATTGCAATGATCCCTCGTGCGTTTCGGCCTGTCCTGCAGGGGCCCTGAAAAGGAGGGATAACGGGGTCGTAGAACACATCCAGAAAAACTGTATCGGATGCGGATATTGCATTAACGCTTGTCCCTTTGATGTGCCGCAATTCAGTCCCTCGCAGCACATTATGAGAAAGTGTTCTTTCTGTACGCAACGGATAGATGTCGGGAAAGAGCCTGCCTGTGTGGCTAAGTGTCCCACAGGTGCCCTGAAGTATCTAACCGACGGAAATCTACCAAAAGATATGCCGGCTGCCTACGGGAAATCGGAGCGACTGCACATGGTATACGCCCTGACAGGCAAACCATCCGAATACCATTTGCCAGAGCCTGTACCAGGCAATAATGTAACCCACCTTCAGATCTTCAAATGGTTGATCGGACTCGTGCCAGGGGCTTTTCTGCTAGGATGGTTTTGGAAGAAACTGAGCTTTGAGGAGGATAATCTTGAATGAGGTAACATGGGGATACCCGATTGCCCTGTATCTTTTTCTTGCCGGACTGAGTGCGGGAGGCTTCGTCTTTACGGCCCTGTTCTCCAGGGTTACATCCGGACATGTGGAACTGCCGGATCAAAGAAGCGCCGTTTTGCTCCCTTTTCTGTTGGGAGCAGGCATCTTGATGCTCATATTGGATCTGGGGCGTAAACTGGACTTTTGGAAATTATTGTTTCATTTCAATATTGACTCACCAATGTCAATGGGATTGTGGGTTCTGATTGTTTTTTCTTTTCTCCTGCTTTTTTGGGCGATCATATGGCTTCCAAAGGCAATTCAATCGCGAGTACCGGTTTTGGCCGAATGGATTTTAACGCTACGAAAGTTGAATTTTGAGCGCATTGGTCTGTGGGGAAGCGCCTTGGCAATCCTGGTGGCTGTCTATACCGGTGTGTTGCTCTCTGCTGCAGCGACGCCCCTCTGGAATTCTGTTTTGCCGCTTATCTTCCTTTTCTCTTCGCTTTCAACCGGTTTTGCCCTTGGCCTTCTTCCGGGATTGTCAAGTACAACGCACGATAAGGGAGGTAAGAATATATACGAAGATTATATGATGGGTCGTTATCGTCTTCTCCTTTTCGGTCAGTTCGTTGCCGTATGTATCTTTCTTAGTGTTGCGTATCTAACCCAACCCCACGAGATTATAGTTAATTTAATTTACGGATGGATCGGATATCTCTGGTGGTTCGGCGCTATCGGTGCCGGAATTCTGTTTCCTCTGATGACGACGTTCTTCAAGAAAAAACCGAGATGGTTTTTGGCCGTAGTCATTGTTGTCGAACTTGGAGGAGCGTTTCTTTTGCGGTGGTCACTGCTTATAGCAGGTCAGGCTTGATATTTTAGAAATGTTTGTATATAATTTTATGTTCTTTGCGATCGACATATCCCTGTTTTTTTTAAAGATGGATGGGTCCTTTGTGAAGGCGTTAAAAAGTAGTGATTTCAAGAAACAAAAGAAGGAGAGGAGAAGGATTGAAGATGAAGAAAGTAAATCTACGGAGATTGGTATCTATATCAATGGTCGTTTTTTTCCTAGCGACGTTTTTCTGTACCGTCACATATGGGGAAGAAAAGTTTAAGGGAAAGACGGTCAATGTCAACACCGCTACCGTGGAAGAGTTTGTCGAGAGTACTCCGATTCCACGAGAGGTTGCAGAAAATATTGTAAAATATCGAGAAGAAATGGGCGAATTCATGGTGATCGAGGAACTCCTTCAGGTTGAAGGGTTCACCCGTGATTTGCTGAAAAGGGTAAAAGATTTTCTAATACTTGAAGGAATAGGAGGCGGTGAGTGCACTTGTTAACCAGAAAAGACCACTTTTGTAAAGAAAGGGCGTTTTTATTATTCATCATTACGGTTGTCCTTGTGCTGACTTTCCCATCTCTCGTATTGAGCGAGGAAAATCCGAGAGGGCTCGATCCGCGGTCTAACGCGACGTATATGCCGATCCTCGGAGGATTGCGTCATGGGACCTGGCACAATGCATACGGTCAAAAGAGGGATCTGGCCGAATGCGTTGTTCTTCGACAGAGCAGCATAAAGGACGGAAAGGCGTATGTGTCCCCGGGAGGACTTTATTACGTTTCCGAGACATCTTATGATGCACGACCGCTCATGAGAGATCCGTTTCTTATTTTAGGTGAGCATGCCTATCTCGTTCGTGCAACCCAGGAAAGGGTGGTAAAAAGGGACGTAACGGTAAAGAAGGGAGATAAAGAGCTCCTCGATCCATTGGGTTACAGAATATGGTTCGATTATGCCACCGATCATTATATGAAACCTTATGGCGAATTCGCCCTGATTGCCCCATCAGGAGGCTGGCCGAATGAATGGCCCATCTCCACGGCCTTTCCCCAGCCCGAAAAGGTGAAGGAATTGGACCTTGAAGGGGGTATTCATCCCCAGCAGAGGGATTTTATCATGGGGAAGTCCTATCTCTACGGAGCGACTCACCTGACCGCTAAGGATATTGATTTTGACAAGGCCGTCTTTTCCAAAATCGAATATCCCGTGATAAAAGAGGCGATATTTTCCATGGAAAGGCCGTGGGTCGCTCATATACTTCAGGAGACCTTCCGATGGGTAGGAAACAAACGACTCTATGCTTTCAGGAAGGAGAATGGCGTTTTAGTGGAAGTAAGGAACTGGACGGGGAAGAAAGTGCTGGCTTCGAAACTGCTTGTTCCGTCCACGCAGCAGGAGTACAAATCTGCTGAACAGGACAAGATGTGCCTGACTTCCCTTGATCTCGATCTCCATATTGAATTGATTGTCGATCCGATGTGGTTCAACGGCTCCGATTACGCGCCATGGGTTAACGCCGTTCCCTACGGATGGGACGATGGTACCATATCCTTTGCTGTCTTCAGTGATCTCGTCAAAGTTGAGAACGGGAAACCATGGCCGATGGACGAACGGTATATCGTCGGGCTCGAGTCCAATTATCAGACCGGGATGCTCCAGCGTTTGACTCTGGAAAATCGCGATGCATTTGTCTTGAGTGATGAGAATACCAGTTATGACGGCCCGACGAAGATTTCGGAGGTATGGGACAGAAAGTATTTCACCGTTGTGGCGAAGGATTTTGAGAAGGATGTGGTAAAGAACTGTTATTTGCGTGATTGTTTCTTCCAGAGGACGGATAATATGATCCTGTGGAAGGAGGGGAGAGAGAATATCGATTTCTTTGTCGGGGAGACCTCGCTCTTCGCTCCGGTAATGGAGGACACGTTCCTGACACGACTGGCCGATCCGACCTATGGTGTTCCGGTCGTAAAGTCACGGTTCACCTCCTATCCGAAGGTTATCCCGTCGGCAAAGTGGTTCGCACCCGATCCCAATTGTGCCTTTGTTCCTAAAATGAAGGGATTTGTCCGGAAGTTCGTCCGGACGCGGGATGGAAATAAAATAACCGCCTCTGAGGCGCTGGTAATCAGACAGAGCTATGTCGATTATCGGAAGAAGAAGATCATAATCCCACCGGCGGGGCTTTACTACACGACACGGGACAGCAGGAATATCCGTCCGGGAGAACCTTTGTATGTCCTTGGTAAACAGGCATATCTCCTCGGATTCAAGAGTTATCTCGTAGTGAAGAGAGACTTCCGTGTCGATTTCTGGAAGGAACAGCCCATGGGAGATGATAACCCGCTCTTCTGGCAGGATGTGCCGCTGGGGGACGGAAGCAAGGCACTGCGATATCTGGGATCATCCATCCTGTGGGGGAGACCGGTTTCCGAACTCCGCATAACCAAATATTCGGGAAACAACTGGGGAGCAAATATACTCACTGCTCACGGTTTTTATGACTACGATGATTTGACGGATGAAAATTCCAAAAGAGGTCCGGGTTCGGGAGATCAGAGATATTACCTTCCCTCCATGTTTACCGAAGGTGCGACCTACATGATCCCGAAGTGGATCGCTCCCGATTTTGTCGAAGTCGACCAACTGGGCACACCGGGTATGGATGAATTCACCATTACCTATAAGAAACCCCAAGATGTTGTCTTGAAAGAGGGTGAACAAGCCCCTGTAGGAAAGAAATACCGTCTCGTTGTAAAGAAGGTAGATACCGGCAACAAAGCGGCTGAGTGTGTCCTTATAGATTCAAAGGGAACGATACTCGCAGAGAAGACATTCGGTCCCGTTACGGAGGAACTGGTTGACACCTTCCCGCAGTATGGTCCCTCACAGCAGAAGATCACCTTGCAGTATGAGGATATCTACATCAATATGGATATTACCAGTGACTTTGCGGGTGGGAAGTGTACCTTCTACATTGCGACAGGAGCACAGACATTCAAGCGCGATGAACCGTGGCCGGCTGACCCCCGTTTTATGGTGCGTCCGGATGTCTGCGGACATTGCTATCAATTGAATGAAATAATCCTGGACAATAAGGACCCCATTGTTCTGGATGCTGAAAATCCGGTCTATACGGCGCTGGGTGGATACTTCAAGATTGTGATCGACGATTTCGACGGTGAGTCCATCAATGCCTGGCACATAGAAGACCGGTTTGGGAAGAAAACCTCCAATCTTGCAGAATATCGGAGAAACAATGTTGATGTCATGGTCGGCGTCAATGGTACCGTGGAGAGCTTCTTACGGAGAACTATCCTTGAACGGTTGGCATATCGAGAAGAGTGGAGACTGAATTAATATGACAGAAAAACTATTAGTACAGCCAATAGCGGCAAGAGCAAAGTGAAATGGAGAGTATGGAAAATGGTAAAAGATATTGTATTAGATCAACCAGCTGGTAACATACCTGAGATGAGGAAACCATCGGTATGGAGTGCCCTCCCCTCCTTTCGGAAGAGTTGGCCGGGGCTCTTGGCCATGGCAGTGATTGCTATATTGTGTGGTCTGCCTGGAATAAACTTCTTTTTTACCCTCGATACCCTGTTGCGGTATATCGATGCCGTGTTGCCACCGATTTACGGTAAGGGTCTCTTTGTGGATCTCTTGCACTTCAACTACGTTGTTACCTGTCTCATAGTGGGCATCGTTATCCGGAATGTGATCGGTGTTCCGCAATCATGGGAACCGGGTTTAACCTTCAGCGGTCTTTTCATGAATGTGGGGATCATCATGCTCGGGTCCCAGTACCTGTTGAGAGATCTTATTAAGCTGGGAACTATCAGCATTATCGTCATGGTGGTTATGGTCTTTGGAGGGGCACTTATTTTCACATTCATGGGCCGCTGGATGAAGATGGGTGATTCCATGACGGCTCTCCTTGCGGCGGGTTTTTCCATGTGTGGCGTATCGGCATGTATTGCCATATCACCTATGGTGCGTTCAAAGAGCGAAGAGGTGGCCTATGCCATTGCCGTTTCGGTGACGTTCGGTCTCTTTTGTCTCTTTGTCCTCCCCTTTATCGGCCATTGGATCGGGATGTCAAACGATGCTTTTGGAATACTGTCCGCGGCAGGGGTTCCCAATTCTAACCAGGTAATCGCAACTGGCTTTAATTTCAGCTTCGAGGCGGGAAGAGTCGCCGGATTTACAAACATCGGTCGACTGGTTTTGATTCCCGCGGGTGTTCTCTTTATCTATTTTATGACTCTGGGCAAGGAACTACGCTCATCATCGGTCAGTTTCTGGCAGGTTCTCAAAGAAAAATTCCCCATATTCATTTTCGGTTTTGCGATCGTATGGACACTAAACTGTCTCAAGGCATGGCCCGTACCGGCCAGTGAAGCCATGGGCGTGGTGATGGAATGGTTTTTTGCGCTCTGTTTCGTCGGTCTGGGACTACAGACCAAACTGTCGGATCTGAGAAAAGCAGGCCCTAAGGGACTTATCATCGGATATGTGGCCGGATCCATGAGAATAATAATGTGTTTGATCATTCTCTTTGCTGCCGTAAAGATGGGTTACTTAAGCTAGTATTTGCCCGCTTGTAGGGCGAGTGGAGAATGCCTGAGCTCTGAGACGTGAGCAGTGATTATTTAAGGAGTTTATTATGATTGACGATAAAGAAAAGAACGAGAACCAGGCTTATGAGGAGTTGAAAAAGGTCGCGGATGCGGCGGATGCAAAACAGGCACGCCACCGCGTCGACGAATACGTCGCGATGATAATCGCCCTTGGCGCCGTACTCATACTCTGGCTTTTCCAGTTTGCGGGGCTTTACTAGGGGGCGTTATCTGAAGAACAGAGGGCGCCTTCCCGGTTGCACGTTCTGTTCGAAGGACAGACTCAAAACAGGAGTGGCAAAGAAAAACAACTTTCTTTGAGGGATGAAGGTTCCCCGTAACGTGTTGCGGGGAACCTTTGGTATGAAAGATAGAACGGGATAATGAGAGATATCCTTATTGTGTTAAACGGGGGCAACACTGAAAAGGCAGTCAAAGAAGCTTTTCGTGTCGCTCAAGACGAATCAAGGAGGGTGAAGGTTCTGCAGATCCTCGATTCGGGATTATACTTCTACGGTCATAACGATCTTGTCGCACCCAGACTCAGCAAGCGAACATATCTGTTCTACATCCGTGAGCAGGTCCTTGAGAAGGGCAAACAGGAAGCGGAAGAACTTCGCGAAAGGGCACGCACTATCGGTATCACTCTTGAAGTTGCACCGGTGGAGACGGATGATGTGATAGCAACCGTAATCGCCGAAGCCAAGAGGGGATACGAATTGATCTTCTTGCCGAAAAAAAAGAAAAAACTGTTACCGCTTTTGAAAAAAAACCTTTCAAACCAGCTCCGGAAAAACGTATCCGGAAGGGTCTTTGAGTGTTAGGGTTCGATAAGAACCAAAACAGAGTCCCAGAACGTTTAAACCCGTTCATAGAGCATATCGAGGGACGGTATCACTATTCTTCAAATCGCTGAAGGAAAATAGTATTTTCCAGTCGAGACTGCACGGATATCAAACAAGCGACGATTCTTCATTGATAAGGGAGCCCATCATCTCCTTTCTTTGTTTTGAAATATTCTTTTCTAGTTATCACCTGCAATGGATATCAATATCTGTTCGATAGAGCCATAAAGCATGTATAGACCCGCAATCTCGGGTATGAAGGTTTGAATATGTTCAGATGGTTTAGGAAACAGTTTGATACGATACAGAGCCCGGAACTGGATTGGATACAGGTCGAAGTAACGACCTGCTGCAATTCGGCCTGTACCTATTGTCCCCATACAACGATGGGCAATAACTTTCCAAGCAAGCATATGCCGTTGGATCTCTTTCAAAAGTTGATTCCTTTTATTCACTATACAGGATTGATACACCTTCAGGGATGGGGTGAACCTCTCCTTAATCCGGATATTTATGAAATGATCCGTATAAGCAAAGAAAAAACAAAGTGTGTCGGTCTTACGACAAACGGTACGCTCCTCAATGAAGATACGATACGTCGGTTACTTGATAACAACGTTGATATTGTAGGAATTAGCCTTGCTGGAGCCACGGCGTCATCCCACAATTCCCTACGACCGGGCAGTGATTTTGATATGATACTGTCTAACCTGCGTCTTCTATCAAGGATCAAGGAAAAGCAGAACAGCCGAGCTCCCGCAATACATCTTGCGTATATTATGCTGAAATCAAATATTCACGAACTGGAACAGATTGTTCAGATCGCACAGAGTGTGGGAGTAGCACAGATTGTGGCAAGCAATCTGTCGTTGATCGTCGAACCGAAATTATACGGAGAAGCACTTTTCAACAATACGGATACTACTGACCGGTACTACGAACTGTTGGAAAAAACAAAGGAATATGCATGCCGTAATGACATTGTTTTTTCGTATGGTCGGGCTGATCTGAATCGACATTCGATGTGGTGTAGTGAGAATGTAGGAAGAGCCTGTGTGGTTAATGTAGATGGTGAAGTATCTCCGTGTGTCTTTACAAACCCCATCTTGAAGACCGATCGCTGGTTCGATAATCGGTTACTACCGTTAAAGAATGCATCATTCGGAAATATACGGGAAGAAACCCTGTCTGAAATCTGGCATAAGAAAGAATACGTCAAATTTAGAAATTTCTTTAATACAGCAGCACCCAATATATCCGAGAAACTTTTATCGTCCGTACCAGAACCCTGTATCCATTGTTATAAGCGCCTCTTGGGATAGAGAGGTACACGACAAGGAAATAGCACGTTTTTCGTATACCCTGCAGCCTTGTGAAGATGAAGCTTGCAATCCCGCTACCTATCTTTTAGACTTTGGCACATATGTCCCTGCGATGGAAACAATGTATCAATATATTGATGAGTACCTTAATTTTATTGCTGTTGAAAAGGGAGTTTCTCTCAATACCTTGGAGGCGTACAGCCGGGATCTGAATCGGTTTGTGGAGTTTATCGAACAGGCGGGGATTACGGATATCAGGAAGATCTCCTCAGATACCGTTATTTCGTTTCTCGTGAATCTGAAGGGCTGCGGGTTGGCTACGACCTCCATTAATCGGTCGATAGCGGCTATCAGGGGGTTGTATCGGTATCTTCTGACCAACAATAGCATTGATGAAAATCCGATAGCCACCATTGAACGGGCAAAGGTATGGATGCGGCTCCCAGACACGCTGGGAAGAGAAGAGATGGTTATTCTCTTGAGTCAACCCGGCACGAAAACGCCGCTTGCCGTGAGGGATACCGCCATCCTGGAGCTTTTATATGCGACGGGTATTCGCGTTTCGGAACTGATTTCACTGGGCATGAACAATATCAACTGGCAGGCGGGGTATCTTATCGTCGTGGGGAAGGGGAACAAAGAGAGAATCGTTCCGGTGGGAAGAACGGCCTTTGATATCCTGAACAGGTATGTTAGAGACTCAAGGCGTATCCTATGCAAGGGGAAATCGGCAAATACCCTCTTTGTGAACAGATCGGGTAAAGGTCTTACACGACAGGGGCTCTGGAAGATTGTAAAGAAATATGTTAAAAAGGCAGGGTTGCATAAAGAGGTTTATCCTCATACGTTTAGACATTCTTTTGCAACACACCTTTTGGAAGGAGGGGCTGATTTGCGGTCTGTTCAGGTGATGCTAGGTCACGCCGATATATCCACGACACAGATCTATACGCATATCACTCGAGAGAGGTTGAGGGAAATTCACAGAAAGTATCATCCAAGAGGGTAATAATGGATTACTATCGCAGCTCCGTTGAAAGAAAGAGGGGACCACAAACACCCCGGACTCAGAAACACGATTCCCATTTCCGGTGGATCATCATCGTAGTGCTGATCTCGTTTGTTATCGGAGTAACAGCCAGTCTGCTGATAATAAAATTTGGAGGTCTTGCCCGGCTGTCAGCCATTAAAGACACCATCCTTGTCACGATCGGGAAAGAATCCCCCCACGTCCATTACATCGACATCGAGAAAAATGGCAAAGACTACAGATTGAAAAAGGGAGACCGTTTTGAGGTCTCATATCGCGACGAGTTCGCGATAAAACGGGTATCGACGGATTCCCTCTTCAAGGGGGGTATCGCTGTCGATATTAAGGGAATAGGGGGCTCGAACGACCTGGAGGTGCTGTTAAAAGGGATCGAGTTGGTTGACGCAAAGATAGCGGACGACAGCAAGATTTTCGGAATTGATGTTCTGCATAAGGACAAGGTTATCGCATCCATTCCGATAGATGTAACGATTATGCCCCAGGACTGGCTGCGGTTTGCGAAAGAATCCAAAACGGAAGAATCGAGGATTGAATTTCTCGAACGTGCAGTCCGCATGAAAAAAGATGATGTCAATGCACGTAAGATGCTGGCAAAGTTGTATGTGAAGTCGGGAATGACCAACAAGGGAATTCTGGAATATAAGAGGATACTAAAGCAAAAACCCGACGACCTTGCCTCTCTTATAGAGCTTTCAAAGGTGTACATGCTTGGAAAACAGTACGAGAAGGCCATAACCATTCACCGGATGATAATCAAGATAGATCCCAAAGATGATATTGCCTATGCGAATATCGCCTACTCATATGCGAAATTGGGGAATTGGGTACGTGCGGTTGCAAACTGCGAGGCTTCACTCAGACTGAACCCTGATTCCACCACGGTCCGCTATAACCTGGCTGAGGCCTATGAGAAGATGGGCAGGGACACCGATGCGATTGAACAGTATGAAAAGGTTCTGAAAAAGATGCCCGGTGATGTGAATGTTATGATTGCTCTTTCCGATGCCTACCTCAGAACAGGCAAGTATGAAGATGCGATCGCTCTGTATCGAAAGGTGATAGACAAACAACCTCAGAATGCCTCGGCATATGCCAATATAGGATTTGCTTACGGGGCCACGGGGGTTCTAGAAAGAGAGATAGCGAATTACAAAAAGGCCATCTCTCTGCGACCAAAAGATCCGGCAATACATTTCAACCTGGCCATGGCGTACGAGAAGGCAAAACTTTTTGATGAGTCGGCTCAGGAATATCTGAAAGTACTGACCCTTAAACCAAATGATATCGATTCCGAGTCACGGCTTGCCGAGTATTATCTTGTAAAAAAGGATTACGGAAGAGCAATAGACATGCTTGAAAGACTGGCAAAGGTCAGGTCCAACGATGCATCGATATACGAAAACATCGGTTTTGCGTACGGAGAATTAAAAAAATACACAAAGTCCGCCGCCAATTACGAGAAAGCCATAGAGTATGGTGCGAAGAGTGAAAGCCTTCACTATAATCTTGCCGTTGCATATGAAAAGATCGGCAATAAAAAGAAGGCAATCTCTGAATATGAAAAATATGCATCCCTCAAGCCTACTATTGAGATAATGACCGTACTGGCGGATTTCTACATGGAAGAAAAGCAGTACGACAGGGCCATAGACATATACAAGAAGATGATAGGAATCGACCCAAAAGATGCCGGATTGTATTCGAGTATAGGATATGCTTACAGCCTGAAAGGGGATACGGACAGGGCGATCGCCAACTATAGGGCCTCACTTCGTTACGAAAAGGAAGATGATATCGTATACTGTCGGCTCGGCAATGCCTATGAGAAAAAAGGCATGTATAAAGATGCACTCAGGGAATACACCAATGCGTACCAGATAAATCCGGATTCGGGAGAAGCGGCGCGTAAGATACCGCAGATGAAAATTCGGATGCTGCAACAGAAGCACCAGTAGTATGTGTTTCATATCATAGAGAAATTTCTATAGATAAAAGGAAACAAAAGAATGAGACAGATTGCCGTGGGAGATATGGTTATAGGTGGCGGGGCTCCCCTCGTGCTGATCGCAGGTCCCTGTGTTATCGAAGATGGAGTCAAAACGGAGAACATTGCTCGGTATTTGAAAGATCTTGCGAGTGAGTTGAAAATCCCGTTGATATTCAAGGCGTCCTATGACAAGGCAAACAGGAGCTCCATACATTCTTTCAGGGGACCCGGAATCAGGGAGGGTCTTGATATTCTCAGGGGGATCAAGGAGAAATTTTCGGTACCGGTTCTTTCGGATGTCCATCGTTTTGAAGAAATCGAAGATGCATCGAAGGTACTGGATATCATACAGATTCCGGCATTCTTATGCCGACAGACGGATTTTGTAATGGAAATTGCCCGAGTTGCCGGCATCGTTAATGTCAAGAAAGGACAATTTATCGCTCCGTGGGACGTTTTAAATATCATAGATAAAATCGTATCCAGTGGTAATAAAAACATACTGATTACAGAGAGGGGAACATGCTTTGGCTACAATAACCTCGTTGCCGACATGAGATCTCTCCCCATAATGAGAGAAATGGGGTATCCGGTAGTATTTGATGCAACACACAGCGTACAGCTTCCGGGTGGCGCCGGTGATTCATCCGGAGGCAATAGAGAAATGGCCGTGTATCTGGCACGCGCAGCAGTTGCCACGGGGGTCGATGGGGTGTTCCTTGAAGTACACCCTGATCCCGAATGCGCCCGCTGTGACGGCCCCAATTCTCTCTATCTGGATTCACTTCCCAATCTCCTTGAGATGCTCAAAACAATAGACGGAATTGTTAAAACCGTTAAGGATTAAGAGAAGGATATATTATGGACAGATCTTTGTCTGAGAAGCTGAAAACGATTACTCTCCTAGTGTTGGATGTTGACGGAGTGTTGACAGATGGGAAGATAATCATTGATGACCGTGGAAATGAATCAAAGAACTTCAACGTCAGAGATGGTCATGGATTGAGACTGCTCATGAGAGGAGGTGTCGATATACTTATTCTGACAGGCAGACGGTCTGAGGTGGTGCAACACCGAGCGAATGAACTCGGAATCAAGGATGTCTATCAGGGCGTTCATGACAAGGCAAAGGTGTTAGGTGAAATACTCAATGAAAGGGGGCTGTCCGGAGACTCGGTTGCATATATGGGTGATGACATTGTTGATCTGCCGGTATTCAGGATAGTGGGATTTTCCGCAGCTGTCGCCGATGCACTCGATTATGTAAAAGAAGAGTCGGATTACGTGAGCAAAAAAAAAGGTGGGGACGGTGCTGTCAGGGAAATCTGTGAAATGATCCTCGTCGCCCAAGGGAAATGGAGCGAGGTAACAGAGAGATACGGAGTGAAGATATCGGGATGAGACTTTCACTTTACATGTCTCCCGTTAAATGGTACACTTCTTGCAAAATTCTCGGGAGAACTTTGAGGATACGAGTTGTCTATGATTCTGCCCGCGTTTATATGTGGGCATGACATCTTACCCCTCGGATCTACGCCATTCACTCTTTAAGGCTCTCCCCGGACTTAACCTTTGTTGAAGAGAATATCTGCAAAAAAACTGGTCGTCATCGGATGTATTCTGCTTGCCGTAGCACTGGTTCTGTATGTGCTTTGTGCGGCCCACAAAGGGGAACAAAATATTCTGAATGTTCTTTCGGAAAAAGTCGACCTTCAGATAAAAAATTTTCATTATACCGAGGTGGGAGATCCGGATCTGACATGGGAAATCATTGCAGATACCGCTACGTATATCAAGAAAGACGATGTCACTCATTTTGAAAACTTTAAGGCAACATTAGCCTTTTCCAGGGGTGATACCTATACGATAACGGGAAATAATGGCTCTTTACATACCGATACAAAGGATATGGATATACATGGGAATGTTGTTGCCGTCTCGGATAAGGGGGATCGCTTTGAGACCGAGAGCCTGAGCTATACCCACAGTAATGAGGAGATCCGATCGAAAGATGCCGTGAAGATGACGCGCCCCGGAGTAGATCTGAAGGGGAAGGGCATACATATCTCATTGAAAGATAAAAAAGTAACCCTCTTATCCGATGTCAGAGCTATCCTAGTAAAAACACTGGAGTGAATCACATGAAGAGCAGATTGACAATGAATCGTACTGTAACGATAAGGAACTTCCAAATATGAGAAAGAAAACCCTACTGATGCCCATGACGCTGGCTCTTGTACTGTTTATCGCCGTAGAGATTGCATGCGGTGAAGGAGGACCGATACAGATCACTTCAGATCGCCTGGATGCTTACGATGATAAAGGCCTGGTCCTGTTTTCCGGTAATGTTGTGGCTACACAGGATAATACGGTAATACATGCCGATGAATTGTATATCTACTATGACAAGAAAAAAAGCACAGGAAAACCTCTTGCCGGTGCAACAACGGATGCAGGGAAGATAGAGAGGATTGAGCTGAAGGGAAATGTCACCATGGAGCGAGACGAGAGAACCGTTTCCGGAGACAGGGCCATCTTCTATAATGCCGATCAAAAAATCATTGTGACGGGCAATAGCGTCATGAGTGAGGGTGACAATGTAATCAAAGGAGAGAGGATCACCGTTTTCCTGGAGGAAAACAGGGGAGTTGTCGATGGGTCCGGCGGGGAAAGGGTTACGGCTACGATCTATCCGAATAACATCAAACAATAAACAGGTAGATTGTCACTATGCTTCAGACCGAAAAACTTCCCCCAAAGAGAACTGATTCTTTGAAAAAGTTGATTGCTAAAGGGCTGGTAAAGACCTACAATGAACGACGTGTCGTTGACCAGATAGACCTTGAAATTTGTAGGGGAGAAGTGGTAGGTCTCTTGGGGCCTAACGGCGCCGGGAAGACGACAACCTTTTATATCATAGTAGGGCTCATTCGTCCCGATGGTGGAAGTGTATTGCTGAATGGTGAGGATATCAGTCAATACCCCATGTATATGAGGGCGCGAAGGGGGATAAATTATCTCCCGCAGGAACCGTCGGTATTCAGGAAACTTACTGTGGAAGAGAATATAATGGCGATTATTGAAACACTTGACATCCGGAAAGAGGAGCGGGAAGAAAGACTATGCGAGCTTCTTCAAGAACTGGACCTTTCGGGTCTTTCAAAGAATATGGCATATTCACTTTCGGGCGGTGAACGCAGAAGAGTTGAAATTACCAGGGCACTGGTTACTTCACCGCAGTACATGTTGCTGGATGAGCCCTTTGCCGGTATTGATCCTATAGCGGTTTCTGACATTCAGGATATTATACGTAAGCTACGGTCGAAGGGAATCGGAGTTTTGATTTCCGACCATAATGTGAGAGAGACACTCAAGGTTTGTGACAGGGCGTATATCGTAAATGAGGGCACCATACTGGTCGAAGGCGATCCGGATTGTATAGCCGGAAGTGAGATTGCCCGCAAGATTTACCTTGGGAAAGATTTTGATCTATAAACAAGGTAGGATGATGGTTTTTGAACTCAAACAGAATCTTAAATTAACGCAGCAGTTGATCATGACGCCACAACTGCAGCAGTCGATCAAGCTTCTCCAGCTTTCGAGATTAGATCTGGTGGATACCATAAACCAGGAGCTTGAAGAAAACCCACTCCTCGAAGAAATGCCGGTCGGCAATGATCCTGAGATGGAGATCATCCCGGAACTCGACGATATGAAGGTCGAAACAAAGACACGGGAAATCACCGGGGAAGGAGACGGAAAAGAGGATTTTGATTGGGACAGCTATCTCGAAGATTTTGGTCCCATGGGTGTCCCCTATCATCGAGAGGACGTAGACGCACCGCCCTTCGAGAATATGCTTACCAAGAAGAGTTCGCTCTCGGATCACCTGCTGTGGCAGCTTAACCTGTCGCGTCTTACCGATGTGGAGAGACATGTGGGTGCACAGATCATTGGCAATTTGAACAGTGACGGTTATCTCATGGCGACTACCGAAGAGATTGCCTCAATTGAAGGAGTAGCTGTGACTTTGGTTGAGGATGTTCTTCAAAAGGTACAGGCCTTTGATCCCAATGGTATCGCAGCGAGGGATTTAAAAGAGTGTTTGCTCATACAACTCAGGTTATTGGATGATGATCTATCGCTTCCGGCAACTGTTGTTGAGGATCATCTGAAGGATCTTGAAACAAGAAACTACACCAATATAGCCAAGAAACTGAAGATTTCCATTGATGAAGTCGAGCAGGCGGCGTTGGTGATAATGAAACTGAATCCTAAGCCAGGACTCCTCTACAACGAAGACAGATCACAGTATATAATTCCAGATGTATTCGTTTTCAAGGTTGGAGATGCATACCGGATTATTCTGAATGATGATGGCCTCCCGAAATTGAAAATAAGCAACTTTTATAAAAAGATCATGAGTGATGCGGAAAATAATAGTGAGGAAAAGTGTAAAACATACATCAGAGACAAATTGCAGTCTGCAACGTGGCTGATAAAAAGTATACAGCAAAGGCAGAAAACGATCTACAGGGTATCGGAAAGTATCGTGGAACACCAGATAGAATTCTTTGACAAGGGAATCAGTTATCTCAAGCCCATGGTTCTGAGAGATATCGCCGACGATGTAGAGATGCATGAGTCAACGATAAGCAGGGTTACCGCAAACAAGTACATGCATACGCCGAGGGGCATATTCGAACTCAAATATTTTTTCAATAGCGGGATAAACAGGATCGGTGAACTCCAGATTGCATCACAGAGCGTTAAGGAAAAGATTAGAGAGATCATCAGCAGAGAAGACAGCAAGAAACCCTATAACGACAGTCAGATAGTCACGATACTCTCGGGACAGGGCATATCGATAGCACGGAGAACTGTGGCGAAGTATAGAGAAATGCTGGGAATATTACCCTCATCAAAAAGGAAGAAGTATTTCTGATCTGATGAAATACAGATTGACTTTTATGATCGCCTCAAATATAAATCAACCTTTTATTTTGTTGATGGAAACTCATGAAGGAGGAATATGAATGCAAACTTCTATTACCTTTCGGAATATGGATGCTGAAGAGTGGTTGAAAGAGTATGTTGAGAAGAAACTTTCCAGAGTTGAACGGTATATAGACAAGCCCGTGATAGCCACTGTAACATTATCTATAGAAAAGTTCAGAAATGTGGCCGAAGTAAAATTAACGGCCAAGGGTATCAATTTGCAGGGGCGGGAAGAGGCAAAAGAAATGACCCTTGCCGTCGATACGGTTATAGATAAGGTTGAGAGGCAGATAAAGAAATATAAGCAAAAGATGAGAAATCACAAGGATGTCCCATCAAGAAGTGAAAGCGCAGAAACCGGCGCTGAAGAATACGATGAGTATGATGAAACTTCCAGGGTGGTGGAGACCAAGAAGATCGTCCTTGATCCTATGTCTCTTGAAGATGCGATTTTGGAGATGGACGAGTCGAGAAAGCTGTTTGTCATATATAGGGATTTATCCTCCGAAAGGGTGAGCGTTATCTATCGTCGCGATGACGGAAAATATGCGTTAATTGAGACAAACAGCTGAAATACGGGAACCAATGATGAATATTCAGGACATGCTTAAAAAGGAATTTATCATCGAAGATCTGAAATCCAAGACGAAACAAGAGGTTCTTGTTGAACTGGCGGATGTCTTTCTGGGCGACGACACGGATATTGATAAGAGTACCGTGATTGAGGTGTTGCTGGAAAGAGAAAAACTTGGAAGTACAGGCATTGGTGATGGTATCGCCATACCTCATGGAAAACTTGCAGGTCTTGAAGATCTCGTTGTATCTTTTGGAAGGAGCCACAGGGGAGTTGATTTCGATTCCCTGGACGGCAGACCGGTACATATCTTCTTTTTACTTATGGCTCCTGAGAATTCGGCGGGGCAGCATCTGAAGGCGTTGGCCCGAATTTCCCGGATGCTGAAAGATGTCTCTTTCAGGGAATCTCTTGTCAAGGCAGAATCAGCTGAAAATATATATAATCTTATCGTAGAAAAGGATAGGACCTGTATGTAATGTCCATAAGGGAATGGCTGTATTCCACAATCAATACGTCAACTTCGGCTTGTAAGGCCGAAATGTATTTCTGCGGGTAACCCCGATACAATCGGGATATCATGCGTTGCTGTGTAAAGACTATATTCTTATCGGGGTGAGCACTGTTCAGGGTTCTGACCTGTATTCGTAAAGGTTAGTACCCACTCTTTTGTTTGTAGTGTTTTCCTCCGGTTACGTGAATTAGATTGGCAACAGGGCGTGTCGGTATCTCGAATCTCAATATATAGAATAAACAGAGACATATCAAAAGACCGAGGAGTGATGAAGAACCTTCGCATCGTCATTATAACCGGCCTGTCGGGTTCCGGAAAGAGCACGGCATTACGGGCCTTGGAAGATATTGGGTTCTTCTGTGTCGATAATCTTCCGGTAATGCTTCTTCCCAAATTATTGGAACTGCAGACCGGGTCCGCGGGAGAGATCTCAAAGATAGCCCTTGTTATGGACCTACGAGAGAAACATTTTCTTGAGAAACATATAGACGTCCTCTCGCGGCTCAGAAAAAAGAAATACAATGTGGAGATACTCTTCCTTGATACGAACAATGACCTCCTTTTGAGAAGGTTCAGCGAGACGAGAAGGCTGCATCCGCTTTCGGAAGGAAAGACCATCCTTGAGAATATTGAACTGGAGCGTGATAAACTCCAGGCATTGAAGGAGATGGCCACCCATGTCATTGATACGTCCGATTACAGTGTCCACGAATTAAAGAAACATGTCCAGAGACTCTACCTTGCGCCGGGTACGGCCAAAAAGCTCATTATAAACCTGATATCGTTCGGATATCGCTTCGGGTTGCCTCCTGATGCGGATATCGTACTGGATGTTAGATTTCTCCCCAATCCCCATTTTGTCAAAGGTCTCAGAGATTGCAACGGAAATGAAAAAGCCGTGGAATCATATGTTATGGATTGGGATGAAACCAGAGAATTTCTTGTCCGACTGACCGAACTGATGACATTTCTGGTACCTCTCTATGAGAAGGAAGGAAAATCGTACCTGAATATCGGGATCGGATGCACCGGAGGAAAGCACCGGTCCGTGGTGATACTCAATCAGTTGGCAAGATATTTTGCGGACAAAGACTATACAACCAACGTAAGTCACCGTGATATAGACAGGGTCTGATCACAGGGCAGAACTCCTCACCCGGCTGCAAATCTCGTTTGGAGAAGGCCTGCTATCATTCGCCGGCAATTTTCCTCGTAATATTATCCTGTATCCAGTGAGAATCCCACCATTCAATCGGATTTACAAATTTTCCCCCTACGATCATACTGAAGTGAAGATGGTCACCCCCCGCCATACCGCTCACACCCGTACGCCCTATGAGTTCTCCTTTGTTGACCGTTTGGTCCTTCTTTACGTTTACCGATGAAAGATGTCCGTAGAGGGTGAAGATTCCCATGCCGTGATCGATAATTACGGTATTGCCGTAAATTCCGAGATATCCCACGTAGCTGACAATACCGGTATTTGAAGCCTCAACCGGCGCATTTCTCGTTGAGGCGAGATCGATTCCCATGTGCACGCTCTTACTGATTTCCTTACCCTGATGGTAATAGGTTCTTTTATCTCCAAAGTATGCCATAGGGGCGGCATTTTTCATACGGACAAAGGTACCCTCCCAGAGTTGTTCCGGCCGCGTGTCTTTACAAATCTCCTGAATGGTTTTCAAGTTATCCGCTCGCATCTCACTATTTACCTGTGAAAAGGCCTCGAGCAGGGTGGTCCCCCTCAATTCTTTATACCGATTCTGAAACTCCGGCATCTTCGTTTCCAGAAAACGCTGGCTGATATTCATCCTGTCCTTGCGGAAAATCTTCTTCCTCATATGATAGGGGACCGGGTAGAGTGAGCTGTTCCCCGCATCGTCTTGAGCCACAATGCTTATCTTTAAATGTTTTTCCGCATCATCCATAAGGGGGATAGAAAAATACGATATACGATGTTCTGTCTCTGATGCGGTCATAGGATAGGAAGGGAAGAAATCATCATCTACCTGTACGCCGCTCTGAGGAACATTTTCTGAAAGATCGTAGACAACGATACATGATCCTCCCGGATTTATATAGTTGGAAAAACTCACGGGGGATATTTGGGGAGGAACGGTATCGATAGTCACTTCAAATGCCACAGCCGTCGTGTTCTTTCTGAACGAGTGGTCGGTGACGGTTATGTTGAGCGTCGCGGTCCCGTCGTGGAGTTTCAGATCTTGTGGAAATATGTCGATCGCCAGGGTTTCCTTATGTACCCCTTCTTGAGGTAGGTTCAGAGAATTGAGTGTATATTTCTTGCCGTTCTGTACAATATCGACAGAAACATTTCGAATACCTCTCTTCTCATCAATGCACATGACATCGAAGGTTGTTTCCTGTCCTATCATCTTGACATCACGGCTTAACTGAATCTCCGGTTTTTCCCCCTCGCAATAGACCAAAAATGCCCAGATTCCCGCACCCACTACGGCGACCAAGACAATAAAAAGCAGGTACCTCAGATATTTATTCATGAATTCCTCTCTTTCGTGTCAAACCTTTCACAGTTGACGTTATATACAATAACTGTTATATTTCTGCAACCACCCGGGTGGTAAATACTATTACAGAATCTGCACCGAACGGAAAGAGGGAGAGACAGTCCCTCTTTATTGTCTTGGGTGATTGCGGTTACCCCGGCTAGCATACCTGGGTACTACGTTATTTCCCCATAGGCTCTGTCGTATCCGGAGATACAGGGATATCAATATGTTGAAAGACAAGAATATTGTTCTGGGGATAACCGGCGGTATCGCTGCTTATAAGACTGCGGAACTGACCCGAGAACTCGTAAAACGGGGAGCAAGGGTGAAAGTCATCATGACCCGGAACGCAACCCGGTTCATAGGCCCCCTGACCCTTCAGACCCTTTCCTGCAATCCCGTTTACGGCGACATGTTTACCCTCTCCGGTGACTGGGACATACACCATATCTCGCTGGCTCAATCTGCAGACATACTGATCGTTGCTCCCGCAACCGCCAATATGATCGGCAAGATCGCCTCCGGTATTGCCGACGATCTTCTTTCCACGACGATAACGGCCACAAAGGCCCCGGTTCTGATCTGTCCGGCTATGAATACGAACATGTACGATAACCCGATCCTGAGGTCGAATATGGCTAGGCTATCTTCCGTGGGATATCTCTTCATGGATGCGGGGTATGGGGAACTCGCCTGTAAGACGGAAGGAGCGGGGAGATTGCCGGATCCGATAGATATCGTCGAAGAGGTGGAAACTATTTTGACAAAAAAGGATCTGAAAGGTCAGACAGTACTGGTAACGGCAGGCCCCACCAGAGAATCCTTTGATCCGGTGAGGTATATCTCCAACCATTCGTCCGGAAAGATGGGGTATGCCCTGGCTGTCATGGCCAAGAGAAGAGGCGCGGACGTGATCCTTGTCAGCGGGCCGACATCGCTTCCCGTACCGGCGGGTGTTCGATTTATCGGTGTCTCCAGTGCTTCTGAGATGCACGATACCGTCATGGAACACGTTGAAGAAGCAACCGTAATCATCAAAGCCGCCGCCGTGGCGGACTTTCGTCCGTCCATGGTCTCAGAAACCAAGATAAAGAAGGGAGCCGACAGGCTCGATATCAGCCTCGAGAGGACGTCCGATATCATATCCGAGGTCAGCAAAAGGAAGGCAGGGCGCATTCTGGTAGGGTTTGCCATGGAAACAGAAGATCTTATCAAGAATGCCCGGGCCAAGATGAAGTCCAAGGGTATGGATCTGATCGTGGCGAATGAACTCGGACAGCCCGGCTCCGGGTTTCAGCATGACACGAATATCGTGAAAATCATAGATACCGAAGGGAATGTCGAAGAACTGCCCCTTATGGACAAGAGAGATGTAGCGGACAGGATCCTGGACAGGATTGTTGAGATCTCAGGCAGATAAGGTGAGGCATGAGAGAAGAGTTACTGGAGCTGACAACCGCTCTGAAAAACCACATACTGTCTGTGAAGGAGTCAAAAAACGGTATGTCCGGTCTGTCGTTCAACGGAGGGGAGGATACTGTGACATCCATACCGGTTGATGCTCCTGTTGACGATAGCGCGATTCACGGCTTTTCTGCTACGCTGGAAGATATTCGAAAAGAACTGGGAGACTGTACGAGGTGTAAGTTGCACGATGAGCGACGCCACATCGTCTTCGGTGAGGGGAATCCTCATGCCGATCTTGTCTTCGTTGGGGAGGCACCCGGAAGAGATGAGGATATGCAGGGAAGGCCCTTTGTCGGCCAGGCGGGACAGCTCCTCTCAGATATTATTAAGGCCATGGGACTAACCAGGGAAGCCGTGTACATATGCAATATATTAAAATGTCGTCCCCCGGGAAACCGCAACCCCGAACCGGATGAGATCGCCATCTGCGAGCCCTTTCTGATACAACAGCTTCAATCAATACGGCCGCGTGCCATCTGCGCACTCGGTAAATTCGCGGCCCAGACCCTCCTCAAAACGGATACCGTAATCTCTGTTCTGCGTGGAAGGTTCCATTCTTACCATGGAATAAAGCTCATGCCCACATACCATCCCGCATATCTTCTGCGAAACCAGGGTGCGAAAAAACAGGTATGGCAGGATGTGCAGATGATAATGGAAGAATTACGACGGGGGGCGTAAGGCAGGGATACGGAATTGGATACTCACACCATATGTCGCCTGTCATAAACGGAAATCGGAGAACTCCATGAAACATAGCATACGGGCATACATTGTTGTATCGGTGATCTTGCTCCTTGTTGTCGGTGGAGCGATACGATCTTTCGGGGGAGATGGAAAAACTTCCTTCGACGTAATCACCATCGATTCGGCCATTACCCCAGCCGTCGCTGACTATATTGACAAGGAAATTGAAGGATCGAGTGCAAGGGGATCCGCCGGTATCATCGTCCTTCTGGATACACCGGGGGGGCTTGATCTGGCTATGAGGGATATCGTCAAGGTACTCCTCACACCCCCTCTGCCGGTTATTGTCTTTGTTCATCCATCCGGAGCCCGTGCGGCATCGGCGGGAGTCATGATAACCATGGCCGCCTCGGTGGCAGCCATGGCTCCGGGTACCAACATAGGGGCCGCTCATCCGGTGGCAATCGGTATCGGCGGTAAGATGGACAAAACGATGGCGGAAAAGGTTGAAAACGATGCCGTAGCCTACGCCAGAGGGATAGCCGAAAAACGGATGCGTAACGCCGACTGGGCAGAGAAGGCCGTAAGGGAGAGCGTCTCCATCTCGGCAGAAGAGGCGCTCAGGCTGAATGTCATAGATGTGATCGCCTCCGACATGGAAGAACTGCTCGCAAAGATAGACGGGACAACCATTATGCTCCCATCGGGGGATGTGGTTCTTGATACGAAGGGGGCGGTTATCAATAAGCGGGATATGGGGCTGCGTGAAAAGCTATTGGTAACGTTGAGCAACCCCAATATAGCCTATCTCCTGATGATGATAGGTCTGGCCGGCCTTTACTTTGAATTCGCCCATCCGGGGGCGATACTGCCCGGTGTGGTCGGAGGGATTTCACTCATACTGGCCTTTTTCGCCATGCAAACCCTGCCGGTGAGCTATGCCGGCATTGCGCTCATACTGTTCTCTATCATCCTCTTTATCGCTGAGATAAAGATCGTAAGCCACGGTATGCTCAGTGTGGCCGGAGTTATCTCGCTTGTTCTGGGGTCTGTGATGCTGTTCAACTCTTCGATACCGGCTCTCAGGGTGTCGTTTAGCGTGATGATTCCCACCATAATAATCGTATCGCTCTTTTTTATCGCGGTTGTATCGCTTGCGGTTAAGGCACAGAGAGCAAAGCCTCATACCGGAGTGGACGGGATGATCGGCCGGGAAGGCACGGCGATAACCGATATCCACGTCGATGGGAAGGTTTTGATAAAAGGTGAGTACTGGAATGCCTCCAGCAGTGAGCACGTAGAAAAAGGAGCGGACGTACGGGTAATCGGCGTCAGGGGATTAACACTCGAGATTGAAAGAATACAAAAGATATAGGGGAGGAAAGAAGAATGTATACAATAGTAGCTGTCGTTGTTCTGGTGGTGATGTTCCTGGCGGCCGCGATACGGATCCTCAACGAGTATGAACGGGGCGTAATCTTCCGTCTGGGAAGGATCATCGCTACCAAAGGACCCGGTCTCATCATCCTGATACCCGTTATAGACCGGATGGTAAAGGTGGATATGAGGATCATCACGATGGATGTCCCGCCGCAGGATGTGATAACGCGGGATAATGTTTCAGTCAAGGTAAACGCTGTAATCTATTTCAGGGTCATGGAGGCAAACAGCGCCGTTGTCGAGGTCGAGAACTTCCTCTACGCCACCTCGCAGCTCGCGCAAACTACCCTGCGGAGTGTCTGCGGGCAGGTTGAGCTGGACGAACTCCTTGCCGAGCGGGAAAAGATCAACGAGCAGCTCCAGGAAATCCTTGATCGAAGTACCGATCCGTGGGGGATCAAGATATCGACCGTCGAGGTGAAACACATCGACCTCCCGCAGGAGATGCAGCGTGCCATGGCGAAACAAGCAGAGGCGGAAAGAGAGCGAAGGGCGAAGGTCATCAACGCCGAGGGTGAATTCCAGGCCGCACAGAAACTGACCGACGCGGGGAAGATGATGGCGGAACAACCCATAGCGCTGCAGCTTCGCTATCTCCAGACACTGGCCCTCGTGGCAGCGGAAAACAACTCGACGACACTCTTCCCCATACCGATTGATCTCTTCGAACCCTTCATGGAGTTTGCAAAGAAGAGAGAAAAATAACATGACGGAATGCAACGAGATAGAAAGGAGGGGTGGCGTGAGAATGGAAAGGAGATCACGGAGGATCATAGGGGCCGTGATTCTGATTACTCTCGGCACACTCATGATCCTGAGCAGTAGCGGCATCTATGGATTCGGCAAGAGCTGGCCCATACTTTTCATCGTCATAGCCGTCACCATGCTGGTTCAGCGTCTCAAGGATGCCGGAGCGTGGATTGTTGGCGCGGCGGGGGTTGGATTCTTTGTGATGGAAAATTTCTATCCCGAGATCCGGAACTGGGGCACATACGTCTTTCCGGTTCTTCTAATTGTTTTGGGTGTATATATCCTATGTAAGAGAACAAGACCGTCGAGACCACAGTAAGATCATCATGGTCCGACACTGCGGGGTCACATCAGGATGTGACCCCGCAGTGTTTTTGACTGTGTATCAGCGGGTAAATTTTCGTGACGGAGAGAGGGTTAACGTATTTTTCTTGTTTTTAAAAAAACGCGGATGTGATATGTGCCCACGTTGCATTGAACCGTGAGCGCATCCTCGCTAGGTGTTGCGGGGGGGCTTCAATATTGCTGAGGTGAACAAAGACATATGACAAACGATAAGAAAAACGAAGATGTATCATTTGAAGAACTTCTGAAAGAAAATATGGATGAAACCGGGTGGCTGGAACCGGGAGAGCGGATGGAGGTCAAAATCGTTGATATCGGCTCTGACTGGGTCTTTCTGGGTCTCGGTGGCAAAAGTGAGGGCCTCCTCGATAAAAAGGAGCTTCTCGATGAAAACGGCGAGTTTCCGTACAAGGTCGGCGATTCGATCACGGTGTATTTTCTTTCTTCACGGCACGGCGAATATCTCTTTACCACACGGATCACCTCCGGTGAGGCGGGAAGGAACTTCCTCGAACACGCCTGGGCCAGTAAGATACCCGTCGAAGGACTGGTGGAAAAGGAGATAAAAGGCGGTTATCAGGTACGGATAGCCGGTGATACGAGGGCTTTCTGTCCCTTTTCACAGATGGGACTCAGGCGGACTGAGAATGCTTCCGAATATATCGGAAACCGGTTGTCCTTTCTGATTACCGAATACGGCGAAAAGGGACGGAACGTCATCCTCTCCAACCGGGCGATCCTGGAGGAGGAAGAGCGGGAGAAGAGGGAAGCGCTCAAGAAGGAATTGCATGCGGGTATGCAGGTCTCCGGGACAGTCGCATCGATTCAGAAATTCGGCGCCTTTATCGATATCGGAGGCATCCAGGGATTGCTCCCCATCTCTGAAATCGGATGGGAACGAGTCGACGATGTTGCAAGCGTACTCTCTGTCGGCCAGAAGCTCGAACTGATGATCATGAATCTCGATTGGGAGAAAGACCGGGTATCGTTCAGTCTTAAAGCAATGCTTCCCGATCCATGGGACCATGTCGAACGGAACTACCCGGAAGGATCTTCCCATGTGGGAACAGTGGCACGCCTGACAAAATTCGGCGCCTTTGTGACCCTTGAAGGTGGTGTGGACGGATTGATCCATATTTCGAAGCTTGGTGGCGGCAAACGCATCAACCATCCGAATGAAGTGCTGGAACTGGGACAGTCTGTCGCAGTGACCGTTGAGGCAGTTGATCTTGAAAAGAAGCGGCTCTCTTTGAAGCTGGAGCACGAAGAGAAGGGGACAGATGAAACGGGAATGGCCGAGGAAGAAGACTATCGAGCCTATCTTCAAAAGACACCCACTTCGATGGGAACGCTGGGTGATCTATTAAAAGATAAACTTGCCCTTGCCGTAAAAAATAAGAAGATGAAAAAATAGTTTTGTGTGTACATTCCGGGGGGGGACTATGGGAAATGTTGATCTATACCAGACATTATCAAAAAAGATAGGGGCCGAGAATTCTGCGATACTCCCTCAGATATGGCGCACCATCTGTTCCGAAGAAGAGGGAAACATTCTGAATGCGTTACCGGCGACGGCGGAAGATCTCGCGGAGATGTTCGGCAAGAGTCTGGATGAAATGAATGCCATCCTCCATGAACTGTTCATCAGGGGAGTGGTATTTGAAAAGATTCGGGACGGAATAACAAGATTCCGTATGCCGAATAATATCATTCAGTTTCACGATGCGACAATTCTCTGGAAAGACGCTCCTCAGGAGATGCTGGATCTTTGGGTACGATACATGAATGAGGAATTTCCCCAGATACCGAAGATGCTGACGGAACTCAATTCTCCCCCCTTCTTCCGTGTCGTTCCGATAAACGAGGGAATTGAATCGAATGCCACGGTTCTCCCGTACGAAGATGCCGCTCAGATCATTGATAAAGCCCAGAATATCGCTGTTGCTGACTGTCCGTGCAGACTGAGCATGAGAAAATGCGACAAACCCATTAACGTCTGCCTCCAGCTCAACAGGGGGGCAGACTACGCCATCAAGAGAGGTACGGGAAGAAAGATTGATGCGGCCGAGGCAAAGGAGATTCTGAAGAGATGCGAGGAAGCGGGCCTCATACACACCACGGAAAACAGGGCCGGGATAGGGACGGTCATATGCAATTGCTGCGACTGCTGCTGCACGGTCATTCCCTATCTCAGGAATCCTGCGACCAGAGGGATTGTAGCTCCCAGCCGGTACCAGGCATCGGTGCATGGTGAACTGTGCATCTCGTGCGGGTCCTGCCTCGATATCTGTCCAATGGAGGCAATTTCCATGGACGAAGAGGACACGGCCCTGGTCAATGCGAACCTCTGTATCGGGTGCGGCCTCTGTACAAACGATTGCCCTGTCGATGCCATAGCGCTCGTTCAGGTGAGAGATACGGAATTCATACCTTCATAGAAAGGCCCATTATTTGACCTTAAAGGTTCCGTGATCGACGGTCTTGAGCCATCTCATGGTCTCTTCGAGACCGTCCGTAAAGGAAACCGTGGGCTCCCACTTCAGTTCCCGTCGTGCCTTTTCGATGGAAAAGCAAAGACGGGAACCAAGGTTTTTAACGGCGTAAGTGGTAAGAAGGGGACGGGTCTTCATGCGCATGAGGGACCAGACACCTTCCATGATCAGTGCCGCCGCATATGCCGCCCCATAGGGGATGTGTCGTGTCGGCTCCTGTACATCGAGACTCCGGGCAATCATGGCGCAGAAATTCTGAAACGTGGTGAACTCCCCGTCATGAACGAGGTACCCCTCTCCTACCGCACTGTCGTTTTGTGAGATCACCATGAGCAGGTCCACGAGATTATCGATATAGGTGGGCCATACCAGGACATCTTTCCTCCAGAAAATCATCTCCCCCTTGACAATGGCATCTGCCGTCAGGGGGACAAAGG
>Ga0116164_10000467_pt1 | contig 35010 bp, 35 predicted proteins | sample AD_UKC109_MetaG_FD_89888 | JGI IMG/M metagenome (GOLD analysis project Ga0116164, IMG submission 89888) | Active sludge microbial communities of municipal wastewater-treating anaerobic digesters from Hong Kong - AD_UKC109_MetaG | ecosystem: Engineered > Bioreactor > Anaerobic > Digestate... | reverse complement strand
TCACGTTTTACAGGCCTTCCGTCTATGGAAGGCGGGGGAAGCGCTTCCGTCGCATCTCCCCCGCAAAAAGCTTTCGCTCCGCGAAAAAGTTCGGTTATCGGGCCATGATAGTGAAAAGATCTTTCGGAGATCCCACGAGAAGGATCAAACTTCCCGGAGGAACGTAAAGCTCGTGATGATTCACCACGCTGTCGTACAAGGGCGGCGCCCCCTCATCACCGGTAAAGACAAGAATGCGCCCTTCTTCGGGCCTGGCAAAAGATACGATCGCTCCCCGGGAGAGCCGCAACCATTCGTTCTCCCCTTCGGGACCGATGACCACCCGATTTTCCCCCGGCACGATCTCCCTTGCCGCATCCTCCGTGGAAAAAAGGAACATCCCCGCCCGGGCGTAGAGAAGGCCTTCCTTTTGAAAGAGATGCAACGCCGTCTGATCCCGAAAAGAAGTAGCGGCAATTTCCGCGAAATCCGGAGTTTGTACCCGGAGCACGTTGAGAAAATGAAGGTATCCCGGCAGTTCCGGATTTACGGAAGACCGGAGCAGGGCGAGATCCCCCAGAATCTGGGTTCTGGAAAGGAAATTCCGCCGTAGCCAGAGCACGTTATTCATATTCCTCCGAAGAGCTCCTCGAGGAGGCTCTTGTAAAAGCTTCTGGAATGCGGGTACGTCAAAACCGAAAACGGGGATCTCCCGAGCCACGAGATACGTATTCTCTCCCCGGTTGATAAAATACGAGCTTGTACCTTGGTCGATATTGTGGAACAGGCCGTCGGAATGCACCAGAACGCGGAAAGGTTCTTCCTCCCCGCCTTCGGGAGGAGCCGGAAGAAGCCGGTATATTTTCAGAAGCCCCTCTTTCGGAGCAAAGACGAAACGGAAAGCTCCGTCTCCGTTCAGATAAATCCCCGCAAAGGAAAGTAGGTGAGGAGGTATCTCCTGGGGTTCCGCAGGTTTTCGCGGCCCCTTTTCCAGAGGTACCGGAAGCCCCTTGTCGCGCATCAGGGCATCCAGGATCTCCCGGCTAATGGCGGGAGCCGAAGCTCCTCCCGATACGCTGACCGCCACGGCGACTCTCTCTTCGGGAAGTACCTGGAGATTGGTGGAGTAAAATACGGTACCCCCGCTCTTCGCAAGCACCTGGAATCCAAGTTTTTCATAGTCCGGAAGAAAGGCGTAATCCCAGCCGAAAGAATCCAGAATGGCCCCGCCCCGCAAGGATTCGGAAAAAGGCGTGGACTGCAGTTCGAGAATCTCTTCGATAGATTCCGCAGAGAGGATATGCTTTCCCCGGGCAGTAAAACTATCCGCGAAACGGCAAAGATCCTCGGCAATGGAGGAAAGTCCTCCGGCTCCATACACCCCTACCGTTTCCAGGGGGTATTTTTCTCCCTCGGGAATTCCGTAAAATCGCGCCACCTTTCCGGGATACTCTCCTATGCTCGGACCGGTATGCTCCATTCCCAGGGGCTCGAAAATCCGCTCTTCAAGAAAATCCAGGTAGGGCATTCCCGAAAGGCGTTCCACCACCATTTCCGCCAGGGTAAAGCCGTCGTTGCAATAGATGCTCATGGCGCCGGGATCATGTTTGAGCTCCGCCTCCCGGAGCACCTCCAGCAGGAGAGAATGAAAATCCAGCTGTCTTTCATACTCGAACTCGAAGGTGGAACCCGGAAGTCCCGAAGAATGATTGAAGAGCATCCGCAGGGTAATATCTCTATAGCGTTCGTCGTGCATAACGAACTCGGGGAGGTGCTTTATCACGGGATCATCCAGGGAAAGTTTGCCCTCATCCCGAAGGAGCAAAATGGCCACGGCCACGAACATTTTGCTGGTGGAACCTATGTTGAAGCGCGTTTCCCGGTCCACCGGGCGGTTCTTTCTTCTATCCGCAACTCCAAAGCCTTGGGAATAGACGATTTTCCCTCCGTCCATCACCGCCACCGTAGCGGCATTGGCGCTTCCGGAAGTAAGGGTTTTCCAAAGGACTTCCCTTGCGGTCCCCACGGTATCGGGATAGGCCTCCCCCATTTCCGCCGCCATGCCCGGAACACCGAGAACGACCAATCCCAAGCATACTAAAGCTGCAAAAACAAAGACTTTCTTCATGCATGTTCACCTCAACCTTCTCTTCCTTCTTTCGAAAAAGGCATAACAAACTTTTCGAAAACCTAACAACCCCTTTGTTACGGCACCCCGGAAAATCCACGGAAAAACCTTTGGAGCTCAGGAGGAACGGATCCGCAGGGAGTTCAGAATCACCGAGATGGAGCTGAATCCCATGGCAGCCTCGGCAATGACGGGATGCAATACCCCCAGAAGCGCCAGGGGAATAGCCACGAAGTTGTAGGCAAAGGCCCAGAAAAGGTTCTGACGGATAGCCCGAAAGGTGCGCCTGGAAATCTGCAGCGCTTCGAGCACCCGGTCCACATGGCCCTGCACCACCACGACATCCGCGCTTTCCATGGCGAGATCCGTGCCGGATCCCATGGCAATGCCCACATCCGCCCCCTTGAGGGCCGCCGCATCGTTCATGCCGTCCCCCACCATGGCTACCCGTTTCCCCTCTCCCTGAAGCGTTCGCACGATGTCCAGCTTTTCCTCCGGGCGTACCCCCGCATATATTCGGGATATCCCCGCCTGTTCCGCCACCACCCGGGCGGCTCCGGGGTTATCGCCGGTAGCCATAATGACGAGAATTCCCAGCGTTTCCAACCGAGATACGATTTCTGCAATCCCTTCCCGCAAGGGATCCGCGATCATGAGAGCCCCGAGAACCCGCCCCTCCCGGCGGACCTCCACCACCGTAAGCCCTTGTTCAAGTTTCTCCCGGTATATTTCCGGAGTTTCCGGCCTTCCTATAAAGAGAGCCTCTCCCTCCACAAGGCCCACGATTCCTTCTCCCGCGATTTCGTGAACTTCCTGCACCTCCAGGGAGACCGCTCCGTTGCCGAGGGAGGCGATGGCCTTGGCAAGAGGATGGTTGGACTGGCCTTCCAGAGCCGCCACCCGGTAGAGCAAATCCGGAGAAAGGGTATGCTCCACCACCGAAGGCGCTCCTTCCGTAAGGGTTCCCGTTTTATCGAGCACCAGGGTATCGATATCCCGAGCGGTTTGAATGGCCTCGGCGTTTCGGATAATAAGTCCTTGCCGGGACGCCCTTCCCACTCCCACCATGAGAGCCATAGGGGTGGCAAGCCCGAGAGCGCAAGGGCAAGCGATAACCACGGTAGCCACGAAGACGAAAATCCCCATGGAGAGGTTGTCCAGAGGGCGTACCCAGGGAAGAAAGGAAAACCAATCCGCCACGACAGTACCGAAACGGGGGTTGAAGAAAAACCAGAAAAGTCCTCCTCCGAGAGCGAGAGAAATGATGAGAGGTACGAAAAACCCCGTGATTTTATCCGCCAGGGCCTGAATGGGAATTTTCGCTCCCTGGGCCTCCTGAACGAGAGCGATCATCCGTGAAAGGAAGCTCTCCTCCCCGAGATTCTGAATTTCCATCCGGAAACTTCCGGTAAGGTTCAGGCTTCCTCCCACCAGGGGATCTCCCTTTTTTTTCGATACCGGCATGGATTCGCCGGTAATCATGGATTCGTCCACCGAAGTTTCGCCTTCCAGAAGAACGCCATCCCCGGGAATTCTCTCCCCGGGACGCAAAAGCGCCACGGCTCCGGAGGAAACCGCCTCGAGAGGGACCGTAAAGGGATTCCCCTCCTCATCCAGAAGCCGAACTTCGGTAACCTGTAAATCCATGAGCTGCCGAACCTCCCGGGTAGCCCTGTCCCGCAGCCATGATTCGATGAAACGTCCCGTAAGATGCAGTCCCATGATCATGGCTCCCACCGCTCCGAAGGAGGCCACGGGAAGCCCCAAGGCTTGCAAGACCGCAGTTCCCCAGGCCGCCAGGGCCCCGAAGACCACCAGCACGTCCATGTTGGCATGATAGTGGGAAAGGGCTATCCAGGCTCCGCGGAAACTAGCATATCCCGCTCCGAAGAGTACCAGGGCGCCGCCGAAAATTTCCATGGCTCCGTAAAGAGGAACATGATAACCCCCCATGTGAAAAAACATGAGCCCCATGAGGGGCCCCGTAATGATCCACGCCAGCGCCATGCTTCGCAATTGACGCTGGTAACGCTTCTTTTCCATGTCCTCCGGGGCTTCCGACGTTACCCGATATCCCGCCCGGCTTACGGCTTCGTAAAGCTCTTCTTCGGGTAAGGGTTTCCGAAGCACCACGAAGGCGCTTTCCGTGGCCAGGTTGACCGCGGCAAATTTCACCGCCTCGAGTTTTTTCAAGCTCGTTTCCACTCTTCTCGCACAGGCTGCGCAGGTCATGCCCGCCACACGAAAGGTCCGTTTTTCTTCAAAGTTCCGTTGCGATCTGTCCATGCAAGAGATCCTCCTTATCCGTACAAGATCCCCTAAAAGCACAGGTGCACCCCTTCGAGGAAGGGCTTTTCCCCGAAAAGTACACCTGTAAAAGAAAAAGGGCGAGGCACATCGGAATATCCCGATGGCTTTGCGAAAAACCGGAGTTATAGAACCCTGGTAGGAGGATAACCCTCGCTCCGCAGAGCATCTTCGGCCTTTTCAAGCACCCCGGGATCCTCGATCTCGAGAATGACCTGTTTTGTCTTCAGAATAACCTCGAACTTCGAAGAGGGGAGCAGTTTCTCTAGGGCCTCCGTAATGGCTTTGACACAATGCTCGCAGGACATATCCGGAACGGAAAGAATATGCTTTTCCATTAAAAGAACCTCCTTCACTCGTACATCGTACAATCTCGTTTGCCCAAACCACACCAGCGGAAAACCTATTTTCCCAGGGTTCGGGAAATCTGCTCGAACTCCTTCCACATGGCCTCGTTATCGAAAAGGAGCATCTCCGGAAGATCAAGTGACGCGAGGGCTTCGAACTCCTTCTGGTTGGTGCGTATCATATCCAAAAGAGAGCTGCTGAGAGCTACAGTTTTATAGGAATTCAGGGCTACCGCATAATCCCGCTCGAAACTGTTACGGGCCTTCAAGGAATCTCTTTTCTGGGATTCGAGATAATTCCGATATTGGAGAATCACCGTAAGAGTGAGGGTATTGGAACGGATATTCGATTCCAACGTTTTCTGCTGGGTTCCCGAGAGACCTCCCTGGCGAAGATGTTCCTTCGCTTCGTTACGAAGCTTGAGAGCCTGTTTCTCCAAATCTCCCAAAGCGGGGAAATACCGGCTGTCGATTTTTTCGACAAAACGGTCGTTCATCACGATACAGGTCCGAATAAGCAGGGCATAAACACCGTAATACCGCTTGGCGATATTGGGACTTCCGGATTCCTTCGAGAGAAGCTCTCCCATGGCGTCGGAAAAGGCCCGAATATTTTGATACACTCCATACATGCCCAAAATGTCATCTCCGGTGACGCTTACGAGAAGCCCCTTCACGTCTTCCTCGGAGATGGAGATCCCGGATTCTTCAAGACTTGCCACAATGGCCTGGCGGCATTGTTCGAGAACTTCGTCGGTCTCCGTCACTTCCTCCCGGAGCTCCGCAATTTTTTCTCTCAAATCCTCCCGGGATTTCTTGAGAAAAGATCCCTCTTCCGGAGCCATGAGCATTTTTTCTTCGTATTCCGCAATTTCCGCCTCCGTCTCGGCCCGGTAATCCCGAAGCTTCTGGGCTTCCTTGCGGAGACGCGCAACCTTGGTATCCGAAAGCATAAGAACGAGGCTTTCAAGAATGTCCTCGATCTCCTCGTCGTTTTCCACCTTGTCACGGCCCATCATCTTCTTTTCCGGCAGGGAATCATGCTCATCCAGAAGTTCCAGGGCATCGTCAAGCTTGTCCATGGTAGTATCCCAGGCTTCTTTGAAGCTGGGGGGATCCCCCTTCCACCAGGGAAAAGATATGGCCCAGGAGGGAGTAGCTCCTCCCCAAAGAAGGCAGCACGAGAAAAAGAACAGCCCTGCAAAAACCGCCGCACCGGTGCGAAGTATTCTATTCATGTCGGATTCCTCCTCGTTTGCGTTATTGACAGCAGCGTTTACATGCTGAAAACATATCAAGTATAGCATCTTAAACAGACAAGAGGGAAAAATTCTTCCCCTTTGGAGGGCTTTCCCACCATAAAAAGGAGCTCCCTTTTTCCGCCTTCTGCGTTATGATGGAAAATCAAATCTCTTCTTTACAGGAGGTGCCCCCATGTCCGGCCATAGTCGACTTCCCAGGGATTTTATTCTCTGCTTCGCTTCTTCTTTTTTCGGCTATACGTGTATTACCATTTTCTTTCTGCATCCTCTGATTCTGGAGCTCCAGCACGTGCCTCCCCTTGCCATCGGCACGGTATGGTTTCTCTTCGAGGCAGGCATAAGCGGTTTCCGTCCCTGGGCGAACATCCTCATCCAAAAACACGGCTCCCGATGGGGCATTCGCTGTGGCCTCTGGCTTCTCCTGGGGGGCACCGCCATTCTCTGTTTCGCCTCTTCCCTGGGGACCATTCTTTTGGGACGAGGCCTTCAGGGCATGGGCTGGGGCATCTTTACCGTGGCCGCTTTTCTGCACCAGGCAGCGGTGCTTCCTCCGGACATCCGAGGGTTTGGATTCGGCCTCTCCGGACTTTCCCAACTTCTTCCCCAAATCGCCCTGGTTCCCCTGGCAGAATATTTGATTCTCCAGGGCTTTTTGCGGGCCCCTCTTTTCCTGGCCCTGGGAGCTACCGCGCTGGGGCTCGGCGCGGGCTTCGCCCTGAGATTCCGGGGAGGCCAACCCGGGGAAACCGATCCTCCCGTTCTTCTTCGCCATGCCGCACGCACTGCCTGGAAAACCCCTCCGCTTCGGGGAATCATTCTCTCTTACGCCATCTACGCCCTTATGACCGCTCCGGTAATGCCCTTCATCGCCAATGCCGCAAAAGAGTGGAATACTGCGGGATCCTTCTTTCTCTTTCCCTGTGCCTTGGCGGCAGTGCTCTCCCGAGCGATTCTCACCCGGCTCGTGGATCGGCTGGGAGAAAAGATGCTTCTTCCCGCCTTTTTCACCCTCTTTGGAGGTGCTCTCTGCGCTCTGTGGGGAAAAACCACCCTCTTCTTCATTTTGGGAGGAAGCTGCTCCGGCATAGGCATGGGATTGGTACAGCCCCTTCTTCAATCCCTTCTCACCCACCATACTCCGGAACATCTTCGGCCTTCCCAGTTTGCCCTTTTCGGAGCTGCCATGGATCTCATCTGGCTGGGCACTCCTTTTATCATTTCCGGAGGAGCCGCCCTTCTGGGATACGGAGGCATTCTCCGCATTACCAGCACCTTGGCTTTTGCCACACTTCCCCTGCTCTATTTCGTCTTATGGCCGCCTCTGAGACAAGAAGAGCCCCCCTCTTCCGCACTATAAGCGAAAAAGGGGGGCTTTCGGAAAAACTTGAAAAAACCACAGCAGTTTCAGGAAATGCGGCGGTTCTCCCCAAGCCTTGAAGGCACCGTCATGGCCTCCGCCATGGCGGACATCTGCAGCATCTCTTTCCGGGCGCCTTCAACAAAACCTCCTATAATTTCATCTGCCCTTTGAACCGTATCAAATTCCCGGAAAAACCGATGGATTTCCTCCGCGGATGGATAATACCGAGATTCCATTTTTCAGTCTCCTTTCTTCCCTCTGCAGTCCCATAGAGACAAGCATTCAAAATCAAAAAAAAGATTAAACCGATTCGAATAATAGTAAAAAAACGGCCCTTTTGAAAAGATCTCAAAAGCACAAAAAAGCTGAAACTCATAGGCTTAAATGCTCAATTAAAAAATATTTTCCATGAAACAAAAGAAAGCGTAAAAACAAATTCATGAAAATTTGGCCTCCATGAAGTAAGATCTTATACACGCTCGGGAGAAATCTTTCTATCCCGGCATTCCTCTAAAGCCTTATCTAAGGTACAATATGTTATGACTTTTGAAAACATCTCAACCTTGTTACTCTAAAAACTTTCACGAACGTCAAACCATGCATCCAAAGGGTTCCGGGGAGGCTTTTCATGATAAACCTGCTCAAGCTCATTCAAAAACACCCTCGCGCTTCCGCTATCTTCACGCTCCTTTTCGGAGGAACCTTGGTCATCTACTTTTCAATGAACCATATAGCCTTTACCAGGGCCTACAGGAAAAGCGAAGAGCAATTCAATCAGAACCAATATCTTCAAACCCGCATCGCCGCCCAGGGAATAGAAGAAGTCCTCGAGGGCATCGAACGCAGCGTCACCATACTGGCCAACTACTCCCTGGTAGAATTTCTCGAGGGAAGACGTCCTGCCTCCTCCCTGGAGAATCTCTTCCAAATCCAGATGCGGGAACATCGCTACCTCTTGACGTACGCCTTTTTCCCCCAGCCCGGTACGCCTCTTCTGGCTCAAAAAAGCGATTCCCCTGCAGGAGATCACGCTTTTAAGCTAGCCCAGGAATGGAACACCCTGTACTGGGAAAAAGCCTTTTCTCTTCAAGAAGGGGAAAATTTTTCTCTCCCTTTTTATCTCAAAGAGACGGAACAATATCTGGGGGTGTTGCACCCCCTTCACGTGGCGGGGGTTTCGCAAGGTATTCTTTTAGTCGTTCTGGATCTTCATCAAATCGCTCTCGATTACGTAGCCCCTCTCCGCTCGGGAGAGCATGGAGCGGGGTATCTTCTCTCCGCTGCGGGAGATGTGCTTTACGATCACGAGAGCGAAATTATAGGGCGAAACGTTTTCGACGGCCTCCACGAGGCCTATCCCAAGCTCCTGGAAGTGGACGAAAGGCTCCTTAGGGAGCCCTCGGGGAAGGGAGAGTACACCTTCACCGTAGCCCGGGGAGGTAAAGAATCCCGAAAGCTTATCGCCTGGCACAGCGCACAAACGTCGCACTTCCACCTTGTGGTAGCCCTTTCCGCTCCAGACAGGGAGATTGAAGTTGCCCTCCGGGAAACCAGACTCTTTCAATTTCTTTCCACCACCTTCCTCTTGCTTTTCGTAGGGGGATGCATTCTCTTCTTCTCCCGCTGGAATGCAACCCAGGGCATTCTCGAAAGCGAAGAACGTCTCAAACTTGCCCTGCAGGGCAACCAGGACGGTTTATGGGATTACAATCCTCTTACGGGGTACTCCTTCTACTCTTCTCGATGGAAAGAGATGCTCGGCTATCAAGAGGAGGAAATCCCTCACCGTTTCGAAGAGTGGGTTCGTCGAATCCATCCGGAGGACCGGGAAAAAACTCTTGAAGACTTTCGAAAACACTTGGATGGAGAAACGCCTACCTACGAAAACGAACATCGGGTACTCTGTAAAAACGGAGAATACAAATGGATTCATACTCGAGGCATGGTTCTGGAACGAAACGCCAAGGGAATTCCCAGAAGAATTCTCGGAACTCATACGGATATCGATTCCCGGAAGAGAAATGAGGCGGAACTTCGTAGATTCTCTCTTGCGGTGGAGCAGAGCCCTTCGGGAATTCTCATGACGGATATGCAGGGCACTATTCTCTATGTCAATGCGAGTTTCGAAAGAATTACCGGCTATTCCCGCGAAGAAGCCTTGGGGAAAAATCCCAGGATTCTCAAATCCGGTCAACAAGACCCCGAAACATACCAGAAACTCTGGGAAGCTATCAAAAAGGAGGGCGAATGGCGGGGAGAGCTTATAAACCGACGCAAAGACGGTTCGGAAATATGGGTGCGCACTTCCATCTCTTCGGTAACCGACTCCTCGGGGATAGTCACGAGCTACCTGGGAATTCAGGAGGATATAACGGATCTTAAAAACAAGGAGAAAGAGCTGGAAATCCTTGCCACCACGGATGAACTTACAGGACTCTGCAACCGGCGGCGATTCATGGAAAAAGCAAGGGAAGAACTGAAGCGCTGCAAACGATACGGGCACCCCATGGGCTTTGTCATGTTCGACATCGACCATTTTAAAAAAGTTAATGACACGTACGGCCATGATGCGGGAGACAAGGTTTTGCGTGAACTCGCCTCCCTCGTAAAGGGAAACCTGCGTGAAACGGACGTAGCCGGGCGATTGGGAGGAGAGGAATTCGGCATCCTTTTAGTTGAAACTGCGGCCTCCGAGGCAATTCAGACGATTGAACGACTACGCCAAATTCTGGAAAAAACACCGCTTTGCCTAAAGCAAGAAAAACCGTTGCACATTACTGCAAGTTTCGGCATTTCGGTCTGCTCGGAAACATCGTCGGCAAAGGACGTCAATTCTCTTTTGAAGGAAGCGGACCAAGCCATGTACCATGCCAAAGAAAAAGGGCGCAATAAGGTTGCCTTTTTCCATAGAGAGAGAAATCAGGCGGAGATTGCTAACTCTTCCGCAAAGAAGTAAAGGGCAAGAAGAAAAGAGGAAAACAGGAGGTCCTCTTTTTGTGAAAAAAGAGGACCTCCTATTTTCGACAGATTATCGCATAAAAAATGGCGGGCCCGAGGCGATTCGAACGCCTGACCTACGGCTTAGGAGGCCGTCGCTCTATCCTGCTGAGCTACGGGCCCGCATGAGCATGCAGCATTGTACCATGCTGCCCCTTTCGTGGCAATGATTTGGGCGCTTTTTCCGGTTTCTGGAGGGTCGTGGGAAAAAAGCATTTTTCGCTCCTGGAAGCAAAAGAAACGCCGCCTATAAAACCGATTCTCTTTGAAGCCTCGCCAAAAGCACCTCTCCTTCGGAAGATGCGCTCCAGAGGTGCATTCGCTGACGTATCTCTTGAGCATCTTCCCGCAGTTGGACAACAAGCTCTCCGGGAGAGGGAAATTTTCGTTCGCTCCGGAGGTGAAAAAGCAAGTGTAGCTCCAGATTGGTGCCGTAAAGATTTCCCTCATACCCCTGAAGATGTGCCTCTATCCGAATACTCCGGACTCCCTCGAAGGTAGGATTGTACCCTATGTTGACCGCTGCAGAGTACGGCACTCCTTTTACCAGGGTTATTCCTCCGTAAACCCCCGGCCGGGGAAGCAATTTCCCCCGGCTTACGGAAAGATTGGCCGTAGGAAATCCCAGGGCACGCCCCCTCTTATCGCCAGGGCTAACGATGCCGCTCAAAAAATAAGGGTATCCCAGAAGGCCCTGAGCTTCTTCCATACAACCGTCCCGTACACACCGCCGGATGCGGGTGGTGCTGATAATCTCTCCATCCTTCCATGCCGAAGGAACCGCCTTGAAAAATTTTTTTCTGGCAGCACATTGCTCTTCAAGCATAGAGATATCCCCCATCCGGGCCCTGCCGAAACGGAAATCCTCCCCCACCACAAGCCCCTCGAAAGAATAGCGTTCTTCAAGAAGGCCGAGAAAATTCAGAGGCTCCATTTCCGCAAGTTTTCGCGTAAAAGGGAGCACCTCCATGGCAGGCACTTCAAGGCGTGCGGCAATGCGCTTCCGTTCTTCGGAAAGAAAAAGGTCCGCAAAGGAGCGCCTTCCCAGAACAGCTTTCGGGTTGGGAGAAAAGGTAAGAACGCCCCAGGACATCTTCCGGAGAGCCCCGGCTTTCCGAGCTTCCTCGAGAAGAAGCTGATGCCCCAAGTGCAGGCCGTCGAAGGCTCCAAGAACATAAATCATGGAAAAGTTTCTCCCAAAGCAATCCGGGCTCGGGGCACGAAAAAAGCTTTTTTATCCGAAGCCGCCTCCAAATCGCCGAAGACAAGATCTTCCGAAAGACGTACCACCAGAGAGTCTCGAAAGGAGAGGATTCCCCAGGATTCCCTGGAGAGTTCCTCAAAGGGAAGAGAAATCCCGTTTCGAAGACCCAGCGCCTTTTCTTCGGAAAAGCATGTAAAAACGGAATAGTGCCGGGCGGCCTCGAGAGGAGAACGGCATACCGAAGCGAGCCACTCCAAATTCGCCTCTTTTCCGAACTTTTCTCGCTCTTCCAGGCTTTCAAAGGATACAGCTTCCTCAAGCGTCCATTTTCCCAAAGCCTGGCGGCAGAGAGATGCGGAATGCCCTCCCAGGCCGAGCCGGCTCCCCATGTCCCGGGCAAGGCTGCGTATATAGGTCCCCTTGCTGCAAAGAACCTCGAAAGAGATACGGCCCTGGGAATCCGCCGGGGAAATTCGCCGAAAGCCGTAAAGGGAAACGGGTTTTTCCTCTATCTTGGGGATCTCCCCGGAGCGTGCTACCGCATGGGCTCGCTTGCCTTCTACGTGAACTGCGGAAATATTCGGGGGACGCTGCATTCGGGTTCCCAAAAAAGAAGGAATGAGATGATCCACCATAACCTCCAGATTTTCCGGAGAAGGCAAAGGCTTTTTCTCCAGGATCTCCCCTGAAGCATCGTCGGTGCTCGTGGAGACACCAAACTGCATGGTTACTTCGTATATTTTGGGAAAGTTCATGATATACCGGCTAAGCCGGGTGGCTTTTCCGATAAGGAGAACGAGAAGTCCCTGGGCGGTAGAATCCAGAGTACCTGCATGACCGATTTTCATCCTGCCTCCTCCCAGATGCTTCACAAGGGAGACGCAAGCGGAACTCCGTATCCCCAAGGGTTTATGTAAGAGAAGGATACCCGGCTTCTCCGTAAGCACGCCGCAATTCCTCCTTCAAGGATTGTAAAGTTTCTTCCAGGGAGTAAACCGTACTGAATCCCGAGGCCTGAGGATGGCCTCCGCCACCCTGGGTTTGGGCAATTTTCTGGGCATTGATGCGTCCTTTGGAGCGAAGACTCCCCTGAAGAAGAGGAGTGTCTTGATACAGAAATATGGAGAAATCCACTCCTTCAAGTCGTAAAAGCTGACTTGCCAGTCCCTCGAGGTGATCTTTTCCAGTTCCGGTGGCGCTAAAATCCTCCTGGAGTACATAGGACCATGCCACTTTTCCGTCGAGACAAAGCTGCACCCGGGAGAGAGCACGCCCGCGGATACACATCTGCCCGAGAGAAAGGTGACCGTTCAGAGAGTCCTCCACTTCGGGAGGAGAAACTCCAAGTTCGAGAAGATGTGCGGTTATACGGTGGGTTTCCGGGGTGGTGTTGGCATAACGGAAATTACCACAATCCGTGACGATGCCCGTATAAAGCCCCAGGGCGGCGGTTTTATCGAGAGGCCAGGAGGCCTGCAGAGCAAGGGTATGAATTATTTCCGCCGTAGCGGAGGCCCGGGAATCGATTACATGATAATCTCCGAAAAGGCTGTTATCTCCATGATGGTCGAGAACCACCAAAGGATATTCCCGATCTTTCCGCAAATCCAGGGCTTCCTGAAGGCAACGGCTCTCATGGCTGATATCCAGTGCCACCAGGCAGACATGCCCCGGGAGATCCCGGGGCAGAGCCTTCAGAGTATTACGATATTCCTCTGCATAAGGAAGAAAGAGCAAATTTTCCGGGATGGAATCCGGCCCAAGCCAGAAACAATTTTTGCCCAGATTTTTCCCCATGGCAATCAGTGCCGAAGCACTCCCCAAGGTGTCCCCGTCAGGTCTTACGTGGCTCAGGATAATCCAGGTAGAAGCCTCCTGGAGAATTTTCAGAGCCATCGCAATATCCCGGGACATTACAAATCCTCCCGAGGAATTTCCCCCGCCCCGGGGCCATCCTCTTCGCGGTCGTCATATTCCTCGTCGTAATCATCTTCTTCCGAAGAAGAATCCTCTTCCGAAGTATTTCCAAGGTGGAGGGAATCCAGAAGGGCATCGATATGCCGAGCCTTTTCCTCGGATTCGTCGATGATAAAATGTATCTCCGGCGTTTTTTTGAGATGGATTTCCTTTCCCAGAAGGCTTCGCACCTTTTTGGACTCGTCCTCAAGACGCCGAAGAATTTTTTTGCGTATTTTGGGAGATATGGTAGTAAAATACACCTTCGCCATGGACAAATCTGCGGTAATCTCCACATCGGTAATAATAGCCTTGGCGGCCACATCATCCTTCAGGCGACTGCGCAAAATGTCCGAGACGATCCTCTGTATCTCCCGGTTAATTCGTTCAAGACGTATGCTTCCCATGTTCGAAAACCTCGCTACCCATAGAGACCACGGAGAAATCGCCGCGATCTTCCAGTTCGTAAAGCCTGTTTTCCAGGGCTTGCATCTTTTCAAGAGTATCTCCGTACGATATGCCCCCGGAAACCATGGCTAGTTCCGCCATATTCCACAGATGATCAATGCTCATGTCGACAATCGAAATATTCCAGCTTTTCCGGCTCTGCAGTTTCTCCCGGAGAGAGCGCACCACACTCCGCCGGTCTTTCAAGCTGAAAGCCTGGGGAATGAGAAAGGAACAGCGCAAAACCCCTATATAAAACCCCTGGGGCCTCCTTATATTTTCTCCCGCAGCCATGGAAAAAATCCCCTCTTCGACAAAAGAGAAAAAATTCTGGAAGGGCTATTCGAGATTACGTTTTTCTTCGATAATCTCGTACGCTTCCACCATATCCTGTTCTTTGAAATCCTGGAAGTTGGTAAAGCTCATGCCGCATTCATATCCCTGGGCCACTTCTTTGACATCGTCCTTGAAGCGCTTGAGGTCCGAAAGAGTGCCCTCCCAGTAGACCACGCCCTCCCGGATGAGGCGTACCTTGGAATTCCGTTTGATGCTTCCCCGGGTAACATAGCAACCTGCCACTTTGCCCGTTTTGGGAACCTTGAAGACCGCCCGAATTTCCACTTCTCCCGTTATTTGTTCCCGCAGTCTCGGTGCAAGCATGCCTTCCAAAGCGGCCCGCACATCGTCGATGATATCGTAAATGACCCGATAGAGGCGAATCTGAACACCCTCGTAATCCGCAGATTTTTTCGCCTTGTTTTCAGGACGCACGTTAAATCCTATGATAATGGCGTCCGATGCCGCCGCAAGCATAACGTCGGATTCCGTAATTCTCCCTACGCCTTCGTGAACCACGTTAAGCCCAACTTCGTCGTTGGGGAGCTTGTTCAACGATCCTTTGAGAGCTTCCAGAGAGCCCTGGACATCACATTTCAGTACGAGATTGAGCTGAGGAACTTCTCCATCCTTGAGCTGGTCGTAAAGATCTTCAAGGGTGGGACGCTTCGTGGTCGCCGCCCGGGCCTCCCGATCCGCATGTTCCTTCTGGGAAATAATATCCCGGGCCTCTTTTTCATGGTTCACCCGCCGGAACTCTTCTCCAGGCTGAGGAACTCCTCCGAGGCCGAGAATTTCCACGGGCATGCTGGGACCAGCGGCATCCACGCCTTTCCCCTTGTCGTCCAGCATGGCCCGGACACGCCCCCAGGCACTTTCGGTAAGAACGATATCCCCTCTCATGAGGGTTCCTTCCTGAACGATTACGGTAGCCACGGCGCCTTTGCCCTTATCGAGCTCCGCCTCGATGACGTAGCCCCGAGGTTCCACGGTGGGATCCGCCTTGAGCTCTCCCATTTCCGCTACCAGGGAAATCATTTCCAGAAGCTGATCCACCCCGGCACCGCTTTTGGCAGAGACATCCACCATGATGGTATCCCCACCCCATTCTTCGGGAATGAGGCCATGCTCCGAAAGCTGCTGGCGCACCCTGTCAGGCCGGGCTTCGGGTTTATCCATTTTATTTACCGCCACAATAATGGGCACATTCGCCGCCTTGGCATGATTGATGGCTTCCAGGGTTTGAGGCATAAGGCCGTCATCCGCCGCCACTACGAGCACCGCAATATCCGTCACCTTGGCTCCCCGGGCACGCATGGCGGTAAAAGCCTCATGCCCCGGCGTATCCAGAAAGACGACTCGCCCGCCATTATGCTCCATGCAGGAAGCTCCGATATGCTGGGTAATACCTCCGGCCTCTCCAGCGGTAACGTTGGTTTTCCGGATATAGTCCAGCAGCGTGGTTTTTCCGTGATCCACATGCCCCATGACGGTAACGATGGGCCAACGAGGCTGCAAATTGCTTCCGTGGAAAACCTTCGTAACCGCTTTTTCGGTTCCGGCTTCCTCTTTCTTACCCTTCTTCTTTTCACTTGCCCATACGAGAAGCGCTCCAAAGGTGTCTCCCAAAATTTCGAGCACTGTGTCATCCGCGGAAGCGTTGGCAGGAACCATCATTCCCCGGTTTACCAAAGCCCGGACCGCGTCGGCAGGGGAAACCTTCAAAATTTCCGCCACCTGGGAAACCGAAGCTCCCAGGGGAACTTCGAGAAGCGATTCCTTCTCTTCGGAAGCCGGCGCCTTCTTCCGCGCCTCCTTTTGGGCGGAAGAAGATTCCTCAGAAGACTCTTCCACTGAAAGAAGATTCTCCAATTCCTGAGCTACTTCCATGTCGATAGAGCTCATGTGTGTGCTTACGTCGATACCCCGTTCTTCCAAAATGGCCATAAGCTCTTTGGTAGTCAACCCCAAAAGCTTTGCCAGTTCATAGACTCGAATTTTACTCGTCAATGCCCTCGCCCCCTAACAATCTGTATATCTCCTGCGCAAGGCCATGGTTTTGTTGTAAAGCCACGATCTGCGTTGTCTTTAATCCTATGGATGCAAAAAAATCTTCTCGTTTTCCCGGTGCCATAACAAGCCATCCTTCTCCACGCTCTACCCGGGAGTTTACGAAACGCAATACTCCGGGAGAACAATCCTGCGCGGCAATAAAGAGAAAACCATCTTTCCCCCGGGCCTTTTTGCGTATCTGATCCTGCCCGACCAGAAGAGCTCGGCTTCTTCTCGCAAGAGAAAGAAGAGAAAGAATCTTTTCCCAGGGAAGAGAAACGGAATCCTTCTTCAGATCAATCACGGTTCTCTTCCTCTGGGTTTTCCCGGGCCGCCTCCCGAAGCAGCTCTTCGTAAAGCTCCGGAGGCACTTCAGTCCGAAGGGCCCGGGAGAGAGCTTTTTTTTTCTTTGCCATAAGAATACAGGATACGTCCTCGCAAAGATAGGCTCCCCGACCAGGCATTTTTCCTCCCGGATCATAATGCACGTCCCCTTGAGGAGAGCGAACGATGCGAAACATGCTTTTACGGGGATTTTCTTCACCACATCCCACGCATGTCCTCGGTCTCTTACGCTTGGTCATGAAAATACCTCGTTATTCCTCCCAGAGTTCCTTGGGATCTCCATGAACGATATCACTGAAGAGATCTTGCAGCGTAGGCATGCGTTCAGGTTCCAACACCTTGATATCGATCTTCCACCCCGTGAGACGCGCCGCAAGCCGTACGTTCTGCCCCGCCTTGCCGATAGCGAGGGAAAGCTGATCCGGCCGAACGTAAACGCTTACTGCCCGATCCTCCTCCAAAAGAGGCTCCACCCGCATAACCTTGGCGGGGGAGAGAGCGTTACGGATAAACTGCAGAGGGTCGCTGCTCCAGATGATAACATCCATCCGCTCTCCCGAAAGCTCCGCACTGATCGATTTTATCCGGGATCCCTTGGCACCCACACAGGCTCCCACGGGGTCCACGTTGGCATCGAAGGAAAGCACCGCCACCTTGGAGCGGGTTCCCGCCTCGCGAACAATACCCTTGATTTCGATCGTACCTTCCTGGATTTCCGGTACTTCCAGCTCCAACAGCTTCCGGAGAAGTCCGGGATGCGTCCGGGAAACTACGATCCGAGGCCCCCGTGTAGTTTTGCGTACGTCCAGAAGATAGAATTTCAGGCGATCCCCTAAACGGTACTCTTCTCCGGAGATACGTTCTTCCTTAGGCAAAATCGCTTCGGTTCTATCGTTGAGCCGGACAAAAACGTGATCCCCCTCGGATTTGAAAATAATTCCGTTGACCAGATCTCCCACGCGATCCGCAAATTCATCGAAGATAATCTGCCGCTCCGCATCCTTGAGCCGTTGAATGATTACCTGCCGTGCTGTTTGCGCTGCGATACGGCCAAAACCGCTGGGGCTGATTTCGATCCTGGATTCTTCCAGCGTTTTCTCTTCCCCTTCCGCAATGTTTGCGGAGGGAATTTCGAAAAGGCGAATTTCCCCGTTTTCCAGATCCAGTTCCACTTCCACGTTTGCATTACCATCGTAATTCTTTTTATAAGCAGATACCAGGGCAGCTTCCAGGCTGGAGATAATAATCGAAATTGGAAGCCCCTTCTCCTCTTCTATCTGGTGCAATGCCCTCATAAAATCTCTTCCTAGCTGCATGAACCCAGTCCCTCCTCAAAAGCGGCAAGCCTCATTTCTTCCGCTTTTTTTTCTTCGATGACCCTGATTTAGATTTATTTTTAGTTTTAGTCTTAGGTTTATGGGCGTGTTGTTTTACCTCGAATTCGAAAACCAGATGTCCCCGTTCGATGTTTTCGAAAGGAATCTCCAGAGGGACCTCTTCTCCCTCCGGTAAAAGAGAAATTCCTTCTTCCGTGATGTTTTGAAGAATTCCGATGAAACTTTCCTTTTCCCGGAGAAAAATCTGCACTTTTTCCCCGGGAAAACGGGCGTAATCCCGCAGGGTAAAAAGAGGACGCTCCACTCCGGGAGAGCTTACCTCCAGAAAATAACGGCCTAGCTCTTCGTCAAAATTTTCTTCATCGAGCATAAGGCTGATTTTCCGGGAAACCATTTCACAATCTTTTATTGTAATGCCTCCCAGGGAATCGATATAAACCCTTATTACCGTTCGATCGTGCTCCTTGGTTTTCTGAATTCCCACACATTCATAACCGAGGCTTTCCACGGTACGTGTAATCTCTTCCCTTGGAAAAATTCCCTTTGAATGGGAAGTCTGCATCTCTACCCCCCCAATGAAAAAACGAAGAGTGGGGACTCCCCCACTCTTCCCGAAACTCCCGAGCAACAAAACACAGGAAATATAACATAAAAGGAAAAGAGCTACAAGCTATCTTCCTCGATAAACTCGGGCCACCAGTCCACATCCCGTAATCCCTCAAGGCTCCACGTCAAAGGATCCTCCAGGACCTCCGTATCCACAACGCCTTCGAGAACATCTTCTTCGAGGAGAGGAAGCTCCAAGGCTCCCATCCACACCCGTTTCCGATAAGCCTCGGTGTAGCGGTACTCTCGCTGTTCCATGGGAACCCCTCCTTGCGAAAATCTTTTCCCCAAAAGCTTTTCGGAACAACTTCATGCCATAGACATGCTCATGACATTACCGCTTTTCATTATACTACAGGAGAAGGAAATATTCTCTTTTTCTTCTCCTTTAGGATTCTACCTGATAGTTGGGAGCTTCCTTAGTGATGGTTATATCATGAGGATGGCTTTCCTTCATGGATGCCGCAGTAACCTTGACAAAACGGCCCTGCTCCTGAAGCTCCGCGATGCTGGCGGCCCCTACATATCCCATGCCGGACCGTAATCCTCCCACTAGCTGATAGGTAATGGCATTCAGGGGTCCTTTATAGGGTACCATACCTTCGATACCCTCGGGAACCAGCTTCTCTTCCCGGGCTCCCTCCTGGAAATAACGGTCTTTGCTGCACCCATCCTTCATGGCTCCCAGGGAACCCATACCCCGGTAGCTCTTGAAGGAACGCCCTCTATAAATAACGACCTCTCCCGGGCTTTCGTCGGTCCCCGCAAAAAGCGAGCCGATCATAACCACGTCCGCTCCTGCGGCAATGGCCTTTACCATGTCGCCGGAGAAACGGATGCCTCCGTCAGCCACCACGGTTCGCCCCCGGGCATGAGCCGCCCGGGAAGCGTGAAGTACCGCTGCCACTTGGGGAACCCCGATACCCGCTACGATTCTCGTGGTACAGATGGAACCAGGCCCAACTCCAACTTTGACAGCCTCGGCTCCTGCATCGAGGAGAGCCTCTGCAGCTTCTCCGGTGGCCACATTGCCCGCCATAATCTGAACATCCCGATGGCGTTCCCGTATTTCCCGAACTCTCTGAAGCACCGAACGGGCATGTCCATGAGCGGTGTCGATAACGAGAAGATCCACTCCCGCTCGCACCAGGAGGTCAGAACGCTCTAGGGAATCTTTTCCTACCCCGATGGCGGCTCCTGCCCGGAGACGTCCCCGTTCATCCTTGCAGGCCTCGGGGAAATCCTTGGCTTTCTGAATATCCTTGATGGTAATGAGCCCTTTGAGACGCCCTTCTTTATCCACGATGGGAAGTTTTTCCACCTTGTATTTCATAAGTATGGATTTGGCATCATCAAGGGTGGTTCCTTCAGGAGCAATGATGAGAGAGTCCTTGGTCATAATTCCCGATATGGGCTGCTCGTAGTTGGTAACGAAACGAAGATCCCGGTTGGTGATGATTCCCACCAGATGCATGCGCTGATCCACGATGGGAACCCCGGAAATGTGGTAGTGTTCCATGAGATCTACCGCTTCTCGAACCTGGTTCTCCGGAGAAAGGTAGAAGGGATCTACGATAACTCCGGATTCGGAGCGCTTCACCTTGTCCACTTCCTCCGCTTGCCGCTCCGGGGACATGTTACGGTGAATGATGCCAAGTCCTCCCTCTCGGGCAAGGCCGATGGCAAGACGGCTTTCGGTTACCGTATCCATGGCGGCACTGCAAAGGGGTATACGCAAACTGATTTCGGGAGTGATCTTACAGGAAACATCCACATCCGCAGGAACCACTTCGCTGTATCCCGGCACAAGAAGCACATCGTCAAAGGTAAAACCTTCGTAGGGAACAAATTTTTCTAACATTTTCACGCCTCACTTCTTCACTGGACAGGGCTTGAGAAGCCCTTTCTCTCCCGTCAAACGCGTTTTCCGGGCAATACCTGAAAACAAAAATACGAGAAAAGCCCCTTACTTTGAGAAAAGAGAAAGGGGCTAAGGAAACCAAAAAGCAGAGAACCGGAACAGTTAGATCGCCGAACCTTCCCGACGTTCCAGGGTAGCCAAGGCATAACATTCCATGCACTCTCCCCGCCCTACGCTGCCGCACCCTTCGCCGGATTTCATTTTGATATTGCAGCGATTCTCTTCTCCGGGAAAAAGAATTTCTCCCAAGCTTTCAAGGATATCTCCTCTATAAGAGTTCAAACGAGGATACTGCGCATGAAGCGTTATGTCTACCCATAAAATGAACCACTTTTCCTTCTTCAGCCGAAGAAGAACTTCCTCCAGGAGGAGGATGCTGCGGATGTTTCGATACCGCTCCTCGGAAGCGGGAAAAAGATTGCCCAGATCCGGCATTCCCGCAGCGCCCAGAAGAGCGTCACATACCGCATGAGTAACGAGATCCGCATCGGAATGCCCTGCCAACCCCAAGGAGGAAGGTATCTCGACCCCTCCGAGCACCAGAGCTCTTCCCGGCATCAGAGGGTGCACATCGTACCCGTGTCCCGTACGCACTTCCCGTCTCTCCTTGAGCAAAGCCCGGGCCATCTCCATATCCCCGGAATAGGTTATCTTGAAATTCCGGGAATCTCCTTCCACAAAACACAATTTTTTACCCGCTCTGACCCAGAGCTCGCCTTCATCAAAAAGAGGAGGCGCCTCTTCGAGAAGTTCCGCAAGCTCCTTTCGGGGAAATCCTTGGGGCGTCTGGGTACGCCTGAGAAAGGTGCGATCCGGGCAGGAAACGACCTTTTCCCCCTCCGGGTCCACTTCCTTAAGGGCCTCGGTGCAGGGAAGAAGAGGAACAACTCCCAAGGGTTCCGAAGAAGAAAGCATGGTTGCCATAATACGGCGACAGAGATCCTCCGAGAGAAAAGGGCGGGCACCATCGTGAATAAGCACATATTCACCTCGGGCAGCGGCAACTCCCCGCCGCACCGAATCAGTTCGTTCCGTTCCTCCCGAAACAACCGTATACTGGAAAGAAGTCTCCCCTAAAGATTCTTCCGTTTCGTTTCTCCGCTCCTCGGGAACCACCAGCACAAGCTGCATTTTTTCCCCGGAGCTGCACAGCTTTATGGGAGCTTCCAAACCCCAACGCCAAAGGGGTTTATCCCCGAGAAGGCGGAACTGTTTCGGCGTTCCTCCCATGCGACGGCCCTGCCCTCCCGCCACGAGAACAAAGCTCCAGAGAACGCTATTCCTCATGACGAAGGCGACCGAAAATCATTCTTCCCGCCGAGGTCTGAAGCATGGAAGTCACCACTACGTCCACCCGCTGATTTACGTACTGTGCTCCGTCCTCTACCACAATCATGGTACCGTCATCGAGATATCCCACACCTTGATGGCTTTCCTTCCCCTCCCGGATAACATCCACCGTTACGGTTTCTCCGGGAAGGAGCATGGGTTTCAGGGCATTCGCCAAATCATTGACGTTAAGCACCGTAATACCCTGAATCTGAGCGACTTTGTTGAGATTGTAGTCTGTGGTGATGATTTTTGCATCCAGCTCCCTCGCCAGAGCCACGAGGGCAAGATCCACCGACTCCGCATCAAGATCCGCCAAAGTGGTTTCCACCATCTCCACCTGAAAGTTCGGGATTTTCTGAAGCTCGTTGATAACGTCCAATCCCTTGCGTCCCCGCCCGCGCCGCACGGGATCCGAGGAATCCGCCACCCCCTGGAGCTCTACAAGAATGAACCGGGGCATAATGACTACTCCATCCAGAAAGCCTGCCCGGGCTATATCGAGGATACGTCCATCGATGATAACGCTGGTATCCAGGATCTTGATAACCGGAAGTTCTTGATGAGAAAGGGAGACATCTCTGGCGGGACGGGAAACATATTCACCGTTTCGCTTGGTTTTACGAGGAAGTTTGCCCCGCCAGAACCCTCCTACGGAACTCATCATGGAAATTACATCTTCCCGGCGTTTGAAAAAGACCCATGTAAAAACATATCCCAGAGTAATGTTCAGAAGCACCGCGATGTACGTGCCTACTGCAGGAAGATCCGTAAAGGGAAGGGCAAGAAGGTTCGCCACGAGAAGTCCTATAATAAGGCCTGCAATGCCTACGGAAATATCAAGCCAGCTCACGCTTTGCAAGTATTTTTCGAAAATAAGTCCTCCACGAGATAAACTCCGAATAAAGACAGGGGTAAGAAGCATGCCGATCAGAGCAAAAACAATGATAAAACCTCCCGTAAGTCCCAGGGAGGGAAGAAGGGTTTTTGCGGGCCACCACCCAAAATCCTGGATATAATTTGAAATCTGCCATCCTGCGATACCCCCCAGGAGCACCAGAAGAACTCGCACTCCCCGAAAGAGCATATACCCTATTCCTTGGTCATCCACACGTATTCACCTCCATTCATTTATGGAAAAGTTTTTGTTTTTCTCCTCTTTCCGAGTTTTTTATCTCCTGCCGCATAAATTCGGAAAAACTTTTTCATTCTCCATCAGAATTTTCTTCAGGAGCTACAGATCTTCGTCCTTTAAATCCCGCCGGGATTCCAGCGCCGCATGCAAAGTAACACGATCCGCATATCCTATGGCTCCTCCCACGGGGAGGCCGTAGGAAAGCCGGGTTATCCGGCAATCACATTTATGGGCACGCAGATATTCGCAAACACGATAGCTCGTAAGCTCCCCTTCCACTCTCGGGTTCGTCGCCAAAACCACCTCCTTTATTTCCGGCTCCTCCTGAAGTCGACGAAGAAGTTTTTCCAAAGATTTTTCGGGAATACTCCGATCTTCCAGGGGAGATTCATATCCCCCCAGGACATAATATATCCCCCGATAAGCTCCGGATTCTTCTATACACAACATGTCCTCCGCAGATTCCACCACGCAGAGAATCGAGGTATCCCGAAAAGGATCCATGCAAACCGGGCACAGATCCCCTTCGGCCAAACCGTTACAACGCTTGCAGAAATGCAAATCCCTCCGCAGGGCCACAAGCACTTCCGCAAGGCTTCGGGAAAAAGCTTCGGGTTGCTGCAAAAGATGAAAAGCCATGCGTCGGCCGCTTTTTTCTCCTATTCCCGGAAACTGCGAAAAAAGCTGGATTGCCCGTTCGATGAGGGAGGGAACCGCCACGATAATATTCCCCGTTCCTAGAATAATCCGGGGATGCTCATGCCCCCGGTAATCTGGGCCATTTTCTGTTCCGAAAGCTCCCGGCTCTTTCTCATAGCTTCACCGATGGCAGCAAGTACGAGGTCCTCAAGCATTTCCACGTCTTCAGGAGTCACTACCTCCGGAGATATGCTGATTCCCGTAATTTCCCCCTGGCCGTTGGCCTTGGCGGTAACCATGCCGCCTCCAGCGCTGCCTTCCACGATTTCCCGGGCAAGTTCTTCCTGCATTCTCGCCATCTGGGCCTGCATTTTCTGAGCCTGTTTCAGCATTTTGTCCATTTTCATCGCGTTTCCAACACTCCTCAAATATGTAAAGATAACCCCATCCCCTGGAGGGGATCTTTCTTCAAAAACCGTTTCTCCGCCAATATATCAATGATGATAGGGATGTCCCAAAGCGATGGCATAAGCCCGGTAGGCTTGTTCCAGAAGAAGCACCAGAGCGAGCTCGTGAGGGAGGGTCATGTCCGAAAGCCTCATGGTATAATCCGCCCGGGCACGCACCTCGGAACTTACTCCATAGGCTCCTCCCACTACGAAAAGCACCCGTCCCCGAGAACAATCGAGAAGATCCATCAGTTTCCGGGAAAATTTTCGGCTTGTCAGGGATTCCCCTTTCTCATCCAAGAGTATCATGCTATCCCCGGAATTTACATAGCCAAGAATGGATTTCCCCTCCCGTTCGGAACTTTGGGAAGGGCTTCCCTTGGCGGCGGGAACATTTTCAAATCCCAGGGAAACATATCCGCGCAACCGTACAAGGTACTCCTCGCAGGCCTGGCGAACCCATTTTTTTTTAGGTTTTCCTACTGCCAGCACCAAAAGCTTCATGACAAGGACGTTTTTCCCGATGTGATTTTTCTCCGGGCTACCCGCTTACGGACCTGCCGTTCCTGGCGTTCCCTCTCCTGAAGGCTATCCTGAATACGTGCAATTTCCTCCTGCATTACCGGAAGGATGTTGTGCTCGAGATTCCCCGCCTTACGCCGAATCTTCTGAAGTTCCTTGTTCAGGATGTTGAGCCGGGTGAGAATGTTGATATATTCCCAAAGAAATTCCGCCATACGCCGCATTCCCTCCATGAGATCGTCCACGAAAAAGGAGGAGAGGGCGGGATCGTATTTTTGGCGGTGAAGAACCTCCCAAGCCTCTTCGCCTTCCGGATAGAACTGAGGAAAGACGCATCCCATAACTGCATGTTTTTCTTCCCGCACCGAAAGAGTGGGGCTATTGCTTCGAAGGAGATCGAGGGAGAAAGCTCCTTCAAAAAGCCTAAGCTGGGTATAGGAAATTCCCAGAAGTTCGCTCTCTTTCTCGAAGCGGCGGCGCAACTCCTCGAAACGGCGGCGATCCTCCTCGATGGTACGGATAAGGGCATCCCGTTTTTTCTCCAGGAGATGAAGCCCCCGGCTCACGGAAGTAGATTGCCGTCTCAGGAGGAGAAGCTGTTCCCGAGTAATCGGAAGAGGCATAGCTAGGATTCCCGTTCCTTATGCATACGCAGCACCACTTCCCGGGGAAGCCGGTAAATTTCCTCCTGGGGAAGCACCCCCAAGAGATCCCAAGCTACCCGCACCGTATCCTCCAGGGAACGGCGCCCTTTCTGATGGACAAAGGAATCCTCGAATATCCTGCCGAAACGGAGATAGCGTTTCTCCAGGGGAGAAAGCGCGTCGTCTCCGATGACGATCCGGAGCTGTTCCAGCTCCCGGGCCCGGGCATAGGAGGCGTACATCTGGTCCGCCAGGGCCCGGTGCTCCGGAAAGGTTTTCTCCTTGCCGATCCCCTTGTTCATAAGGCGGCTCAAGCTGGGAAGAATATCCACGGGCGGATAGACTCCCTTGCGTTGAAGAGCACGCCCCAGCACGATCTGCCCCTCCGTGATATATCCCGTGAGATCCACTACGGGATGGGTCATGTCGTCATCGGGCATGGAGACGATGGGTATCTGCGTAATGGTGCCGGGACAGTTCTTGACGCATCCCGCCCGCTCGTAGATGGTGGAAAGATCCGAATACATGTATCCGGGATATCCCCGGCGACCGGGAATCTCTTCCCGGGCCGCCCCGATCTCCCGCAAAGCCTCGCAGTAGTGCAACATGTCCGTGAGTACCACCAGCACGTCATATCCCTGTTGATAGGCGAAGTATTCCGCCACCGTAAGAGCCATGCGAGGGGTAAGCAACCGTTCCGCCGCGGAGTCGCTGGCGAGGTTCATGAAGAAGACGCCCTTGCTCAGAGCTCCGTTCTTCCGGAAGGCCTCCAAAAAAAAGTTCGCCTCCCGCCGGGTAATCCCCATGGCGGCAAAAACCACCAAAAAAGGCTGATTCGTTCCGGGCACCCGGGAGTAGGAGACGATTTGGGCCGCCAATTCATTGGATGGAAGCCCCGCCCCGGTGAATATGGGGAGTTTCTGTCCGAGTACCAGAGAGTTGGTAAGATCGATGGTGGAGATTCCCGTTTCGATAAAAGCATGGGGGCTTTTACGGCGTTCGGGATTGAGAGGCTGCCCGCTTACTCCAAGATATTCCGAAGCGAAGGGCAGAGGCTCTCCTCCAAGCATGTCTCCCCGACCGTTAAGCACCTTGCCGATGAGGGATTTCCCCACGGGAACCCGCACGACATCCTGTTCCAACCAGAGGGTGGTATTTTCCTCCGCCAGGCCCAGAGTGCCGTCGAAAACCTGGATTACCACCAGGTCGTTCTGAATCTGAAGCACCTGGCCGGTACGCCGTTCTCCGGGAGTTTCTATGGTTACCAGTTCTCCGTAAGCCACATCCCGCACGTGATCCACGAAAACCAGGGGCCCCGCGATACCCCGGATCGAGCGATACCCCCTGCGGTAAAGAGGCATGGTTTTCTCAGCCACGGACCATCGCCTCCTTAAGGGATTCGAGTTCTGCGGAGAAGCGCGCCAGCCACACCTGAATGTCCTTCTCCAGCATGTCTTCAGGCCCCCGGCGCAATTCCAGGAGATCCCGGCGGAGAGAAGTTATGGGCATATTCTCGAAGAAAAAGCCCTCTTCGAGATAGTTTCTCCCCCTCTCGTAAAGCTCCTGAAAGAGTTCCAGCATGTGCCGCTGCCGGAAAAGAGACGAGTAGGCATCCTGATCGTCAAAGGCATTTTGCTGCAAAAAAACCACCCGGATAAGATGGGCGATTTCGAGAATCCATTTATCCTGCTCTCCCAAGCCATCCCTCCCGAGAAGCTGTACGAGATCCGAGAGCTCCTTCTCCTTGGCCAGGAGATCCTGGATGAACTGTACTCTTTCGCTCCAGGCAGGGCCAAAACGCTTCATGAAATAATCTTCCATTCCTTCGGCATAAAGAGAATAGCTGTTCTGCCAGTTGATGGAGGGGAAATGACGCTGCTGAGCCAGTTTTTTATCCAGCGCCCAAAAGGCTCCCGCCATCCGGAGGCTTGCCTGCGTAACGGGCTCGGAGAAATCGCCCCCCGCGGGAGAAACCGCATTGACCACCGAAACGGAACCGATGCGCTCCTCTGCTCCCAACAACCGGGCCTTGCCGGCTCTCTCGAAAAAAGCCGCCAGCCGGGCTCCGAGATAGGCGGGATATCCCTCTTCTCCGGGCATCTCCTCGAGGCGTCCGCTGATTTCCCGGAGAGCTTCCGCCCAACGGGAAGTGGAATCCGCCATGAGGGCCACGGAATATCCCATGTCCCGGAAATATTCCGCCACGCTGATACCTACGTAGATGCTCGCCTCCCGGGCCGCCACGGGCATGTTGGAGGTGTTGGCGATGAGCATAACCCGCTCCATGAGAGGAGTTCCGTACCGGGGATCCTTGAGTTCCGGAAATTCCTCCAGCACTTCGGTCATTTCGTTTCCCCGCTCTCCGCAGCCGATGTAGACGATGACATCCGCATCGCACCATTTTGCCAAAGACTGCTCGGTTACGGTTTTTCCCGTGCCGAATCCTCCGGGGATGATGGCAGCTCCGCCCTTGACCATGGGAAAGAGAGAATCCAGCACCCGCTGCCCTGTGAGAAGAGGCTCGTCCAGGGGAAGCATGCTCTTGACGGGCCGAGGATAGCGGATGTTCCAGCTCTGTTTCATCCGGAGGATTTCTCCGGATGAGAGAACTCCGAGAGAATCCCCCACTTTATATGAGCCGGGGGGGAGCATTTCCTCCACCGTACCTCCCTGAGAATGAGGAGGCACCAAAAGGCGATGCTCGAAGCGGCTCCCCTCCCGAAGGGTTCCGAAAATATCTCCCGCTTCGAGATTCTGCCCCGGAGTTGCCCGGGGAGTAAAATCCCAAAGCCGCTCCTCATCCAGGGATGGCAATGACACCCCCCGGGGAAGAAAGAGCTCCTTTTCGGGAAATTTGTCCAGAGGTCTTCCAATGCCGTCGAAAACACCTCCCAAAAGGCCGGGCCCCAAATCCACCGAAAGAAGTCCTCCGGAATAATCCACTTTCTCTCCCACTGAAAGCCCCGTGGTATCCTCGTACACCTGGATATCCGCCACGTTTTCCCGAAGCCGTACCACCTCACCCATGAGGTGCAACGATCCCACCCGAACCACTTCATACATGCGTACCCGGGGAGAGGCTTCTGCCTGGATTACCGGCCCGGAGATTCCGAGAATGCGAGAGAGAGCTTCTCTTTGTTCCATGTGAACCTCCTTCATCTAGGCAATATTCCGCATGTTGGGAAAGGGAATCCACACGGGTCTCGTAAGATGCTGAATCTGCTGCCGGTAATACTGGGGAACATCATCAAACCAGTCCGGTTCGTAGAGAACAAAGGCGACATTCTCTTTCACCAACTCCTCCCAGACATCTCCCAAAAAATAGGGGTTTTCGCAAATGCACGGGGCAAAACCTACGAGAGACCATAGATCCACAAAAATTTTACGTCCTAAAACCACGCCGGTTTTCTTCATTCTTTTCAATCCTAAGTTTACGATTCAAAAGATCAAAAGACGCTGCCGAATTTTGTCTTTCGGATAACGTAACGCAAGACCCGTCACGATATAGTTGAGATTGTCCCACTCCGCCACCTGCCGGGCCACATATCCCATGGCTACCTCGATGCCCAGAGGGTTCCGGCGCAAAAAAGACGCCTGCCATCGGAGAAAGCTCCGGCTCAAAGCCTGCTGGAACAAGTTTGGAGTAGCCTCGTCAATCTGACGTATCATAGCGGTCCATAAAGTTCCCCGGACAGCCTCCTGAAGGGAGCGGGACTGCGCCAGGGCACTCTCGGAAATGGTGCCTCCTCCAAGATAATCCGCCTCGTAGGAATCGTCGGTTTCGTGAAAACCGTGTTCCTTTCGCAGCCATATACCGAGATTCAGCATATCCACCATCATACGCAAATACGTTTCCACCAACTTCCCGTTGGAGGAAAGACAGGAGGCAAGAACGCCGAAAAGATAATTTCGGTAATCCAAAAGATAGCCTCTTTCCACTTTCCAGTATTCCAATCCCCGGAGAAGATTCATGGCGGCATTTCCAAGAGCGTTTCCCAGAGGATTCCGGATATCGTGACTTCGCTCCACCAGCTCCTGCAAATTTTTGGATTTCCATAGAAGGCGCATTTCCTCGGGAGGAACGATGCCGTAGATGTGCCACAAAGGTTCACCGTAGGTGCGGTCACTTCCGGGAAGAAAGGAACGCAAAAGTACCCGGACATTGTGGAGATCGCCCCGGGCAAGCAATATGGTTACCAGGTCCCGAGTCTCTCCCTCCGCAGATTTGCGCATTCGCAGGAGTTCGTTACCCATCCCCATGGCAAGGGCAACCTCGATACGCTGAAGCACGTTATGCTCCCTCGAAACGAGCTCGTTTCGGTACATTCCTCCGTATTTGCTCTCCAGCAAATACGACTCCATTCCTTCCACATCCCGGCGGAGAAGGGTCTCGTACTCCTCTTTTCCCAGGAAATAGGAGAGCCGGGAGCGGAGAAGAGCGTTAAGATAGCCGTAATTCTCGTGTCGCCCGAAGAACCTGATCAAAAAGCTCTTCCATGGTGTTCCCAATTTCTTTTGCAAGCCGGTTCCTCACCTTGTTCCATCGTGTAGAGAGCCTATTGTCCACCACCAAGGTACGGGTGGCTCCATCCACAAGCATGCAACCTCCCCAAGCATCTTCATCTTCGAGAATCCCCGAAGCAAGAACCTGGGGATGTCTTCGAAGATCTTCAGGAAAATCCGGAAGGCAGTAAAGCACTACTTTTTCTTCGCCGAAACAGCCCAGGGCCTCTTCGAAAAGCCGTCGATCCACTTTTTCCAGGGAGCCTTCCTCTCTCAGGGCAGCTATTTCAAGATGAAACTCTTCCCGAGCAGCGTCGGAGACTTTCTGCCCCAGGGAATAAAGATATTCCGTAAGCTCATAGAGAACTTTCCCCCGGATTTCCTCTTTTCGGAGAACCAAAGCCTCTTTCTGGGCAAGCCGCATACGCGAAACTTCCCGCTCCACCTCAAGGCGTCGCTGGGCAATGGCATCCGCCAAGCGATCTTCGATCTCCCTCGCCTCTTTCCGGTACCGACGAAAATATTCTTTCCGAAGGGCCTCTTTGAAAGCTTCCAAAGAGGACGAAACGGAAGTGTGTTCTTTTTTCAGATCTTCCGCAGAAGATGCCACTCCTACATCCTCCTAGGCAAAACGAAGGATCAGCATGATGGCCACCACGAAACCCAGAATAACCATGGTTTCCGGAATAGCTTCCAGAATAATCATGCTTCCGGCGGTTTCGGGTTTTTCCGCCACCGTTCCAGCGCCGGCACTCCCGATTTTAGCCTGGGCATAAGCCGTAGCGATGGCAGGTAATCCCACCGCCAGGGCCGCAGCAAGAGCGATTAATGCTTTTTCCACGAAGCACTCCTCCTTTTAGCAAAGGGAACATAGGGTTTTCCCTGTCCCGTATAAAACTTACCCAAAAATTCCACGTAGTGCAGCCGGGCCGCATGCAATCCCGAGCCGGCGAAGGCAAGTACGATATTCAACAGGTGCAACGCCACCGCCAAAAAAAGGCCGAACACCGAGACTCCCAAAACGTCCACAAAAGTGGAAGCCACCATGGCGAGAATCGCCGAAGAAAGCCCAATGGCAGCAATACGAACATAACTTAGAATATTCCCTATGGCACTCAGGGTTTCGATAAGACCTCCCAGCCCGCCGCCGAAAATTACGGAGACCAGCCCCGAGATCAGCACCGCCCATCCTGCATAGGGAGAAAGGGCGGGCAAAAATTCAAAAAGCGTCGCTCCCAACAGAAGCAATCCAAAAATAATTCCAAGCGTCCCCAAGCGCTCCATCCAGAGATGGCGATTTTTATGCTTCACCCCCTCGAGAGCCCCGAGAAAAAGTCCCAGCCCCACGTGAGCCAATCCAAGGGTAATGGAAAAGACCATCACCGGCAGTACCACGTGGGATCGTTCAAGCCAAAAAGGGTGCATATGAAAAAGCCTCAATCCAACATCCCCGAAAAACTCTCCGAAGGCGATGCCCCAGAGAATGCTCCAAAAACAGAGGTGAAAGCAGATGATTCCTATCTCTCGAAGGATTTCGGATTTTCTGGAACGATAGAGAAGAAAGCCAATTCCTCCGATCAGAACACCATATCCCGCATCCCCTACCATGCATCCCGAGAAAAGAGGAAAAAAGATACCGATCATGATGGTAGGGTCGATCCCCGTATAGGTAGGGAGGGAAAGAAGTTTCAAAAAGAGGTGGAAGGGCTCGAAAACTTTCGGATTTTTCAGGGCCGTAGGAACCTGGGAAAGCTCTCCTCCCAGAGGATCCCGCCATTCCACGAAAACCTGGGAGCCGAAACTCTCCTGAAGGTTCTCTCCCAAAGCCTCCGCCTTTTCCCGGGGAACCCATCCGGAAAGAGAGAACATCTCTCCCTGGGAAAGGGTCTTGTTCTCCACCTGCAGGGCTTCGATACGATCCTCGATGAGCATGAGAATGGCGCCAAGCTTGGGACCCCACTCCTCCCGGGTTCTCTCCATCTCGACTTCGATCTCTTTCAGCCTTTTGGGAACCCAGTGCAACCCCGACTCGATGGCCACCACGGATTCATAGTGAGTGAACTTGGTAAACGCCGGAGGAGGACGCCAGGCCACCACGTCCTCTTCCTCGAAAAGTTTTTCCATAAAATCCTGCGCCAGAGGAGGCACGCTGAAGGATACCAACAGATCGTCATGCCCCGTCTTGATGCTGTGATAGCGCAAGGTTACCCGCTCTTTCACGGGGGTGAATTTACGCAGCACCGTTCGGACTTTCTGAAGAATTCTGCTCAAGATTGACGGAGGAACCCACCAAAGGGAAACCCGGTTTCCCCTTTTCTGTTCTTCCTCGAAGAAAGAGGAAAAATGCACTACGTCATGGTGAGAGCTCCGAAGCATTCGCAAGGTTTCCTGAAGGGATTTTTTCTCCTGCACCAGCCCCTGAAGGCGCTCACGAAAAGCCTCCAAGCTTTCTTCCACATCCTCGAGGACCTTGCCGTCGAAGGGAGAAATCCATTGCTGTCCCCAGCTGAGACGCTCTTCGGAAACCGCATTCCAATCCTGCCATCCCAGAGCTTCCACCATACCCTGGATAGTCGCACTCAAAAGTTTCAGCCGTTGAAGGCTTGAAAGAGTTTCTCCATAATCCCGATCTTCTTCATCCACGTGAAGAATACCCATAGTATGAAGGAGGTCAATGACCTCCCTTTTTTTACTCGCCACTCCCCAGATAAAAAAACGAACCATCTTCTGTATCAAGACGATTCGCCCCCTTCTTCCTTCATTCGCTTTTCTTCTCCTATCACTTGAGGCCAGATCGCGTGAGTTACCTGCTGTATGCGCAAAGGATCCATGGCTTTTTCGTAAAGAAGCCTCCGGACGGAAGCGCAGGAATTACGGAGCCCCTCTTCGAAGGCCTGGCTTTCCGTAATTTTTCGCTCTTCTTCCCGTTCCACGATTTCAAAGGTCTTTTGGGCCATTTCATTCAGGCGGACTATGCCCTCCCGATATTCTCGCTCCTTCTCGGCAATTTTCCGGGCCAAATCTTCTTCCAAATCCTTGCGGTATTCGTCCAGAAGATTGTCCATGCCGGAAGAAGTTTCCTTTGAAGCACGAAGCTCTTCAGGCGTTGATCCGTGCATAGGCCTCTTCATCCTCCATCATGAACTCGCAAAAGGAAGCCCGGTCGATAATTCCCAGGAAACGCCCCTCCTCCACTACAGGAAGGCGCTCCACTCCCTTGCGAAGCATGAGATCCGCCACGGTCATAAGGCTTGCATAGGGATCCACCATGACAAGAGGTTCCCCTCGCATGTAATCCTGCACCTTGTGGCGCCCCAAAAGCTGCAAGCGCTGCAAAAGATTGCCCTCGCTATCATCGAGAAAGGAAGTCTGGCTGAGAACTTCCAGAAAGGTAGGTACCGCCGCCTCGAGAATATCCGACTGAGCGAGATATCCCACAAGCCGCCAATCATCATCTATAACCGGAACACCCGGAAGCCGGTGGGAGTACAGAACCCGCACTGCATCGAGAATACGGTCTTCCGGAGACACCGCGGTAAGGTCACGCACCATCAGTTTCGAAGCATTGGTAGTCACTTCTTTACACTCTCCTCTCCGTTCTCCCGGGAGAAACGGGAAACCAGCACACAGAAAACAAAGAGGGGAAGCTTTGCCATACGTCGCCATCTCCAAGGTTCCTGACAAAGCCGAAAAAGCCATTCAAACCCGAGTTGCCGCATCCATCGAGGAGCCCGCCGGAGCTTGCCCGAAAGGACATCGAAGCTTCCTCCCACTCCCATGCGGAACATGCAGGGAAGCTCTCGGGCATGAGCGGCAATCCATTTTTCCTGCCGAGGAACGCCCAGGGCCACGAAAAGGATTTTTGCCCCGGAATCTCGCACAGCCTCACAGATGGAGGAACTTTCGGAATCCTCGAAAAATCCGTGATGACATCCCGCCACGGATAACCCGGGATAACGCTCCTGGAGAACCACCGCCGCCCGGGCAGCAATTCCCGGCTCTCCTCCCAAGAAATAAACCGGCCACTTGGCGTAGGAAGCGGTGCGACAAAGCTGCTCCATAAACTCCACCCCGGCAATACGCTGGTGTATGCGGAACCCGAGAAAACGCAGCCCCAGCACAAGCCCCATACCGTCGGGAAGCGAAAGATCCGCATTTTTAAAGGCCCGGGCAAGCTCGGGATCCTTTCGGGCGGCATACACCGAAAGGGCGTTGGGAGTGAAAACCGTACATCCCCGGTCATCTCCGTTACTGATAAGAGCCCAGGCTTTCCCAAGAGAATAATGAAGGGAAACGTTATTGATGGGCACTCCCCAGAGGGAAGGCAGGGGCCCGCTTTTCTTTTTGCGACTCCGCCGAAGTACCGCGGTTACATATGCCAGGGATGCAACAATGCCGAAAAAGGCCACCACCGCCCCCTGTCCATCCGGCCGAATCTGCAGCACCGCCGCAGAAAATCCGAGAGCTCCGGAGAGAAAGGCCACCATACGCACCGAGTCCGGATGATCCACTCCCCGGTCAAGCAACTTGCGATACATGAACACGTTTCCGCCCATGGCGGCGGGAGAAAGGGCCCGGCTCACGAAATGCAGGGAGACCTCCATAATGGGAATGGCAAAAAGCGCCAGTGGAAGGAGCATAAGAGCCGAAAAGGCGATACCCTTGCTTACGCCCATGACGGAAACCCCCGCCACGAGGGTTCCCCAGAAGGCCGCCAGAGGTTCCCCCAAACGCCGATAAAGATGCCCATGCCGACTCCAGAAAACACCGAGGAGCCCAATTCCTCCGAGGCACATCATAACGGCCCCTTGAAGGTTCTGGCCGGAAAATCCCGTTACCGCCGCCATAAGAAGCCATATAAACAGGAGAAGATGCCCCGCCATGCCGGGAATTCGATCGAGGCTCACCATAAGGAGAGGGAAAAAACCTATCCATAGAGCGGTAAGAAAGTGAGAAACCAGGGGATGAAGAAAGAGATACTGCCCTTCGGGCATTCCCACGAAAGCGATTCTTTCCCCCCAGAAAGCGAAGAGGAACCCGATAAAAAGATACGTCCAGGAAAGATTGTGCTTACTCCGGCTGTTTACCACTCCCGCCACGCAAGCGAGCAACGCCGTAGCCACAACCTCCCGGGCGGTTTCACTGCCGCTCCAGAGGGCCACCAGCACCCAAGCACAAAGAAGCATGATATCCCGAACATAATCG
>Ga0116164_10000466_pt1 | contig 35048 bp, 29 predicted proteins | sample AD_UKC109_MetaG_FD_89888 | JGI IMG/M metagenome (GOLD analysis project Ga0116164, IMG submission 89888) | Active sludge microbial communities of municipal wastewater-treating anaerobic digesters from Hong Kong - AD_UKC109_MetaG | ecosystem: Engineered > Bioreactor > Anaerobic > Digestate... | reverse complement strand
CGCCGCAGACCTGCCACCTCGCCGCACGCACGAAGGAGGTCCGCGAACCCATGATGCCCGCCGTGGCGATACGCGTTGACGTTCTGTCCCAGCAGGGTGATCTCCACGACCCCTTCGGCCACCAACTGCTCGACCTCGGCCAGGATCTGCTCGGGTGAGCGGTCCTGCTCCGTGCCGCGCAACGACGGCACGATGCAGAACGTGCACGTGTTGTTGCAGCCGACACTGATCGCTACCCAGCCGTTGAAGGCCGATTCACGCCGGGTAGGCAGATTGGAGGGAAACTCGTCGAGCTGTTCGAGAATCTCGACCTGCGCCTCGTTGCGGATCCGGGCGCGATCCAGCAGTGCCGGCAGCGAACCCAGGTTGTGGGTGCCGAACACGACGTCGACCCATGGTGCGCGATCCACAATCGTGGACCGGTCCTTCTGCGCCAGGCACCCCCCGACCGCGATCTGCAGGTCCGGGTTGGCGGTCTTCAACGGCCGTAGATGCCCGAGGTTGCCGTACAAGCGGTTGTCGGCGTTCTCGCGCACTGCGCAGGTGTTGAACACGATCAGATCAGGCACCTGCTCATCGTCGGCGGCACGGTAACCGGCGTCCTCCAACAACCCGGACAGTCGCTCGGAGTCGTGGACGTTCATCTGGCAGCCGTAAGTACGGACCTGATAGGTGCGGGACATGGTCCCACCAGGGTACCTGGCCCTCAGCTGCTCACCCCTTCGGCGACCTGCTCGACGGCAGCGTCGAGGATCGTGCGAGCAGCCTCGTAGCCGTGCCCCCGCCGCATGAGGAACCCCAGCAATCGACGCTGGTCCCTCAGCGACAGCGGCAGGTCGCAGCGGGCGACCCGGCCCCGCACCGCCGCGACAGCGGCCTGCCGACTGTCGTCGGCGTCGATTTCGGACAATGCCTCGGCGATGATGTCGTCGGGGATCTTGTGAGCGCGCAGTTCCTGTCGCAGGGTCGACAGCCCCAGGCCGCGTGACCGGATCCTGGATTCGACCCACATTCGCGCGTACATCCGGTCGTCGAGCAGACCCACCTCGACGAACCGCTCGATGATCCCTTGGGCGACCTCAGCAGGGATTCCGCGTTCGCACAGCGTGTCGTACAGTTCCCCCTCTGTACGCGGTTTGACTTCCAGCTGCCGCAGCGCGATCAGGCGTCCGACCTCGCGTGGGTCGGAACGCTGATCGTCAGCGCCGGTCACAGATCCAGCGGACCCGGTTCCGGGATCCCGGTCAGGTCCACCGTCTCGTCAGCGGGTGCGTCGAGGCGAGCCCCGATCCCGAGTTTCTCCTTGAGGCGCTTCTCCAGCTCATCGGTCAGGTCGGGGTTGTCCAGCAGGAACGCCCGGGCGTTCTCCTTGCCCTGGCCGAGCTGATCGCCTTCGTAGGTGTACCAGGCACCTGCCTTGCGCACGAGTCCGTGCTCGACGCCCATGTCGATGAGGCCCCCTTCACGAGAGATACCCGTGCCGTACAGGATGTCGAACTCCGCTTGCTTGAAGGGAGGGGCGACCTTGTTCTTGACCACCTTGACCCGGGTGCGGTTGCCGACCGGATCGGTGCCGTCCTTCAACGTTTCGATACGTCGCACGTCCAGCCGGATCGACGAATAGAACTTCAGCGCGCGGCCACCGGTGGTGGTCTCCGGAGACCCGAACATGACGCCGATCTTCTCGCGCAGCTGGTTGATGAAGATGGCCGTCGTGCCGGTGTTCTTGAGCGCTCCGGTCATCTTTCGTAGCGCCTGGCTCATCAAGCGGGCCTGCAGGCCGACGTGGCTGTCACCCATCTCCCCTTCGATCTCCGCGCGTGGCACCAGGGCTGCCACCGAGTCGATCACGAGGATGTCGATGGCACTGGAGCGCACCAGCATGTCGGAGATCTCCAGTGCCTGCTCACCGGTGTCCGGCTGGCTGACCAGCAAGGAGTCGATGTCGACGCCGAGCCTGGCCGCGTATTCCGGGTCCAAGGCGTGCTCGGCGTCGATGAACGCCGCGATCCCGCCGGCCTTCTGGGCACTGGCGATCGCGTGTAGGGCCACTGTCGTCTTACCGCTGGACTCCGGGCCGTAGATCTCCACGACCCGCCCGCGTGGCAGCCCTCCGATGCCCAGCGCCAGGTCGAGGGTGATCGACCCGGTGGGAATCACCTCGATCGGCACCCGGCCTTCGTCACCAAGACGCATGACCGACCCTTTGCCGTACTGCTTGTCGATCTGTGCGATGGCCTGCTCGAGCGCCTTGTCGCGTTCTGGCGCCTTCTTGTTGCCACTTTGCTGAGCCATGGGGATCCTTCCCGATCAGTGCCGCTTCTCACGACGTCTCGACGCTACCGAGGCGGTACGACAAAATGGCCTTGACGTGTTCCACCTGTGGGTAACTGTAACGAACGCCTGTTCGATGTGGAAGCCGACACGCCCACTCAGCTCACCGAAAGGTGGCCGGAAGCTGCAGATCGGCCACCACCGCCCGCCACACCGACTTGGCATCATCGCCGTCGCGCAGTGCCTGCTCGACGGTTCGACCACCGAGCTCGTCGAGCACGTGGTCCTGAGACCACGAGGAGTAGTAGCCCGTTCCCAAGACCCGCTCCATCCGGGCCCAGAACTCGGTCAGACGCACCCCGACAGTGTGCCACGCGACCGCCGCGTTTCCCGTCGATGCCGGGCCGCCCGAAGCCAGCGGGGTCGCCGCCAGGCACTCACCGCCCGGTGCCCACCGAACACCCGTGGGCGCATTTGTCGGTGACGCACGCACAATGGCCGTGTGGCACACGACCTGACTCCCGCGCTGCACCCCGGCATGGGCCCGGCCACCCGGACCTGGTTCAGTCAGGCGTTCGCCGCGCCCACCGACGTACAGACCCAGGCGTGGGCGGCCATCGCCGGGGGCGGTGACACGCTGGTCGTCTCCCCCACCGGCTCGGGCAAGACCCTGGCAGCGTTCCTGTGGGCGCTGGACGGCCTGTTCTCCGATGAAGCCACCCAGGGCTGCACCGTGCTGTACATCTCGCCACTGCGCGCCCTGGCCACCGACGTGGAGCGTAACCTGCGCGCGCCACTGGTCGGGATCGAACGGGTCGCCGCCGCGTCGGGCCTTCCCACCCGCGAGATCCGCACCGCGATCCGCACCGCGGACACCCCCGCGTCCGAACGCGCCCGCATGGCCCGCAATCCCCCGGACATCCTGATCACCACGCCGGAGTCGCTGTTCCTTCTGCTGACATCGAAGGCGGGGGCTTTTCTGTCCGACGTGCAAACGGTGATCGTCGATGAGATCCACTCGGTGGCCGGCAGCAAACGCGGCTCGCACTTGAGCCTGTCCCTGGAGCGTCTGGATCTTCTGACCGACCGCCCCGCGCAGCGCATCGGCCTGTCGGCCACGGTCACACCGCTGCAGACGATCGCCGACTACCTGCATCCCGGCCATGACGTGCAGATCGTGGCGCCCCCCACGACCAAGGACATCGACCTGCAACTGCGGGTTCCGCTTCCCGACATGACGACGTTCGCCGAACCTGCCGAAGGCCAACCCCGGCGGGCATCGATCTGGCCGGCGGTGGAGAACTCGATCCTGGACCTGGTGGAAACGCACACGTCGACGATCGTGTTCACCAACTCCCGGCGGGTCTGCGAGCGCATGTCCAGCCGTCTGAACGAACTGGCCGCCGATGAGCAGGCCTCCGATGAGGTCCCCGCGCAGGTGATGGCCACTGCGGGGGTCGCCCAGAATCCTGCCACCATCGTCGCGCGGGCGCATCACGGCTCGGTGAGCAAATCCGAACGGGCGGGGATCGAGGACGACTTGAAGTCGGGGAAGCTACCGGCAGTGGTGGCCACCAGCAGCCTGGAGTTGGGCATCGACATGGGCAGCATCGACCTGATGGTGCAGGTCGGATGTCCCCCGTCGGTCGCCTCCGGCTTGCAGCGTCTCGGGCGCGCCGGACACCGGCTGGATGCGGTCAGCAAGGGCGTGTTCTTCCCCACCCACCGCGGCGATCTGCTCGCCACCACGGTCGCCCTCGAACAGATGCGGCATGCGGCGATCGAAGCCACGCGCATCCCCCGGCACCCCCTGGACGTGCTCAGCCAGCAGATCGTCGCGATGGTCGCGATGGCCGACTGGCACGTCGACGAACTGTTCGACGTGGTCTGTCGCGCAGCCGGGTACGCGACCCTGCCACGCGCGGCCTACGACGCCGTGCTCGACATGTTGTCCGGGCGCTACCCGTCCGACGACTTCGCACAACTTCGCCCGCGCATCGTGTGGGACCGCACCACCGACATGCTCACCGCACGGCAGGGCGCACAGCGCACCGCGGTGATCTCCGGCGGCACTATCCCCGACCGAGGGCTGTTCCCGGTCTTCATCGTGGGCACCAAGGACAGCCGGGTGGGCGAACTCGACGAGGAAATGGTCTACGAGTCCCGGGTGGGTGATGTGATCTCACTGGGGGCCTCGTCCTGGCGTATCGAGGAGATCACCCACGACCGCTTGCTGGTCACCCCGGCGCCGGGCAAGCCGGGCAAGCTGCCGTTCTGGCATGCCGATGCGCAGGGACGCAGCTACGAGATGGGGGCGGCAATCGGTGGGTTCCTGCGCGAGGTGGAGAAGACCGGCCCGCGCAAGGCGGCCCGGGTGCATGGCCTGGACGCATTCGCGGCGGAGAACCTCGCGACCTATCTCAGCGAGCAGATCGCCGCGACCGCCGTGCTGCCGACCGACCGGCGGATCGTCGTTGAACGCTTCCGGGACGAGATCGGCGACTGGCGCCTGGTCGTCCACGCGCCGTGGGGCGCCCGCGTCAACGCCCCGTGGGCCCTGCTGGTGTCCGCGGAACTCACCGCGCGGCTCGGCATCGATGCGCAGGTGATGGCCACCGACGACGGCTTGGTCATGCGGCTGCTCGACACCGATCAGGACGACGAATGGTGGGCCAGCGTGGTGGACGCCCTCCTGCTCGACCCCGAGGATCTGACCCGCTCACTGAGTCAGGAGATCACCCGCAGCGCGGTGTTCGCGGCCAAGTTCCGTGAGTGTTCCAGCCGAGCTCTACTACTCACCCGCAATGCGCCGGGTAAACGCACCCCCTTGTGGCAGCAGCGTCAACGATCGGCGCAGTTGTTGTCCGTGGCCGCCTCCTACCCGAGTTTCCCGATGGTGCTCGAAGCCGTTCGAGAGTGCCTCGACGACGTCTACGACCTGCCCGCGCTGCGCCAGATCCTGCGCGGGTTGCGCGATGGCGTGATGAACATGGAGGTGGTCGAGACGCCCACCGCGAGTCCGATGGCGCAGACCCAGATGTTCTCCTACATCTCGGTATTCATGTACGAGGCCGACAACCCGCTCGGACAGCAAGCGGCGGCCCTGGAAATCGATCCGACATTGCTGGCCGAACTACTCTCCGACGCCGATCTTCGCTCGATCATCCCGCAGGAGGCGATCGACGGGGTCGAGGCCGATCTGCAATGGCGCACACCCGGCCGGATCCGCAGCGCCGACGACCTGACGGACCTGTTGCGCGCAGTGGGCTTCCAGACCCCGGACGAATTGCAGGACCGGCAGGTGGACGACAGCCTGGTGCAGGCTCTGATCGCCGCCCGGCGGGCGTTCCACGTGCGGGTCGCCGGACGGCCCGTGCTCGCCGCCGCGGAAGACATGCCCCGGCTGCGTGATGCCCTCGGCGTGGTGATCCCGCCAGAGGTGCCGGCGGTGTTCACCGAATCGGTGGCCGACCCGGTCGGGGACCTGCTGGGCCGATTCGCCCGCACGCACGGACCGTTCGCCAGTCGCGACGTCAGCGATCACCTGGGCCTCGGCGTCAGCGTGGTCGAGGATCTGTTGCATAAACGCAAGTCGGCCGGACTTTTGCGTTGGGGGCGGTTCTCGGCAGCAGGCGAGACGGGGGAGTGGATCGATCCCGAGGTCCTGCAGAGGATCCGCAGACGGGCCAGCGCGATCCTGCGAGGCGCTCAGGAACCGGTGGCGGCTCAGCGTCTGTGCGGATTCCTGCCACGCTGGCAACGCCTCGCCTCGCCTGCTCGCGGACCGTCTGCCGTCGTCGGTGCAGTCGATCGGCTGGCCGGTTATGTCGCGGCGGCCAGTGTGTGGGAGAACGATCTGCTGCCCGCACGGGTTGCCGGTTTCGAGGCCCACCAGTTGGATCAGCTCACCACCGCTGGCGAGCTGACCTGGACCGGCGCGGGCCGATTGGGTGCTCGTGACGCCCTGATCACGATCGTGCCTGCCGGCAAAGAGGACCTGCTCCCGGGCCCGGACACTGAGGACCTCGATGCGCCGGCCGCGGCCGTGTGGGAGTTGATGTCCATCGGCGGCGGGTGGTTCTTCCGGGATCTGACTGCCCGACTGGACATGGGTGGTGACACCTTGGAGCAGGCGCTGTGGGATCTGCTGTGGCGCTCGATGATCACCAACGACTCCCTGGAGCCGCTGCGCCGGATGCGTCGCCCCGGTGCCCGACCGCGCCGTTCGCGTACACCGCAACTCCCGATGCCCGGCAGGTGGTCCGCGATCAACCGACCGATGGCCCCCGACCGGGGTCTGCTGTGGGCCCAGACGTTGCTCGACCGTTACGGGCTCGTCGATCGGACCGTGGTCGGCAACGAGCGGGTGCCCGGCGGTTTCCACGGCCTGTTCAGCGTGCTGCGCCGGATGGACGACGCCGGTCGTTGCCAGCAGGTGTACGCCGTGGAGGGTCTGGGCGGTGCCCAGTTCGCGACGGCGGCGGCCTTGGAGCAACTGCGCCTGGAACGGACCGGCGAACCTGTGCTGCTGGCCGCGACCGACCCCGCCAATCCGCTCGGTGTCACGGTGCCGTGGCCGTCTGTGCCCGGCGGCAAGCCGACCCGCAAAGCAGGCAGCGTGGTCCTACTGGGACACGACGCGCCGCTGTTCTACCTGGATGCCGCGGGACGTTCCTTGCTCGCCTGGGAGGGTGCCGACGCGAACGCAGCGACGCAACTGTTCGAAGGGCTGGCGCACAGACGCCGACGGGTGCTCATCCGCAGGATCAACGGAGAAGAAGTGTTCAGCGCCGGGTTCAGTCAGGTACTGCAGGACGCCGGCTTCCGCCTGACACCTTCCGGCTTGCGCTGACTGTGGGTCAGTTGCCCGCGCGGGCAACCCCGTCACTGACCGAGCGCATGACCTCCGACAGCGGGACTTCCAGCGCGCCACAGATCGCCGCCAGCAACTCACTGGATGCTTCCTTCTGACCGCGCTCCACCTCGGACAGGTAACCCAGCGACACGCGTGCGGACGTGGAGACGTCACGCAGTGTGCGACCCTGATTCATCCGCCTGCGACGCAACTCGTCGCCGACGACCTGTCGGAGAACGACCATCCCTGCTCCTTTTCTTGGCTCGACTGTACGCGACCCGTGACGCTTGGGCATCTGCTCGGGTGATGCTATTAACGACACATTTACCGCAACGAAACAGCCGCCGGTCTCTATTCCATCAAGCTGAGCAGCAGTTCCAGCGCTTGTGCACAACTTTTTGTACGGATCTGGTGGCGGTCGCCGCTCAACGCCAGCTGCGCCACATCGCTGGCGGGCCCGTCCACCGCCACGAAGACGGTTCCGACTGGCTTGCCCTCCTGGGTAGCCGGTCCAGCCACACCGGTGGTGGCCACCGCCCAGGTCGACCCGAACACCTCCCGAGCCCGGACGGCCAGAGCCTGCGCGGTCTGCGCCGACACAGCCCCGTACTCGGCCAGCACGTGCTCGTCAACTCCGACCACATCGTGTTTGGCGTCGATCGTGTACGCAACGATGCCGCCATGGACCAGTTCCGATGCACCGGGGGCATCGGTCAGGGCGGCACACAGCAGTCCACCGGTCAGGGACTCCACCGTGCACACTGTTTCGCCCCGACGCCGCAACGCCGCGACGACCTCGTCAGCCTGCTGCACGTCGCGCTCTTTTCATGGCCGTCCGTTCGCTGTTCCTGCGCAGTCTCACTACCCGCACAAGGTAGTCCAGGCCAGTCAGGACAGTCAGGAACACCGCGATCAACATCACCGGCCAGCGCACGTCGGCGACCCATCCCGCGACCGGGATGATGTACAGCAGAATGGCCGCCATCTGGGCGACGGTCTTCGCTTTGCCGCCGCGGCTGGCCGGAATCACCCCATGCCGGATGACCAGGAAACGCGCAAGGGTGATGCTGACCTCGCGGCCCAGGATCACGATCGTGACCCACCAGGGCAGTTCCCCCAGTGCACTGAGCCCCAGCAGCGCAACGCCGGTCAGGGCCTTGTCCGCGATCGGGTCGGCGACCTTGCCGAACGTGGTCACCAGATTGCGCGCCCGCGCAATCGCGCCGTCGGCCAGATCGGTGAGGCTGGCCACCACGAAGACGACCGCTGCCCACCACCGCGCAGTGTCCGACTGCCCGGAGTCCAGCAGCAGCAAGTATCCGAACAGTGGCACCAGCAGCAGGCGCAGCATCGTCAGGGCGTTGGGCAGGTTCCACAACCGCGACGGGCTCGGCGGGTCGGCCATCGGATCCGGCCTGCCCCACACGCGTTTGTGTTCGCTCATGAAACGATCTCGGCAATCAGATCGGCGCCCTCGGATGCCACGATCCGGGCGACGGCGACAGGTCCCGTAGCCGAACCCAGCAACTGGGTGGACCCGTCCTCCGGACCCTGGAACTGCGTCTTGCCAGCCTCCACGAGCACCCGCACCGACTCGCCGATCCTGTTCGCGGCGCGAGCGGACATGACGTCCTCGGCCACCGAAGCGAGGGCTTCCACGCGCAGGTCGATCTCGTCGGCGTCGACGTGGTCGGAGAAGGTGGCTGCTTCGGTGCCCTGTTCGTCGGAGTAGCCGAAGACCCCGATGGCATCCAGCTGCGCCCGCTGCAGGAAGTCGATCAGCACATCGATGTCCGCTGGCGCCTCCCCTGGGAAACCGACGATGAAATTGGACCTGATAGCCGCCGCCGGGTTCACGTCGCGGATCTGGTCGATCAGGCGCAGGAAGTCCTGCGATCCGCCGAACCGGCGCATCCTGCGCAACACCGCGGGACTGGCGTGCTGGAACGACAGGTCGAAGTAGGGGGCGACGCCCACCGTGGCACCGATGATGGACACCAGATCGGGGCGCATCTCGGCAGGCTGCAAATACGCAACGCGTACCCGTTCCAGGCCCGGGGTGTCCGCGAGGTCGACCAGCAGGCTCTCCAAGAGCCGCAGGTCACCGAAGTCCTTGCCGTAGGACGTGGAGTTCTCACTGACCAGGTTGACCTCGAGCACGCCCTGACCAACCAGCCACGCCACCTCGTTGACCACATCTGTCGGCCGCCGGGAGACGAAAGAACCGCGAAACGACGGAATCGCGCAGAACGTGCACCGGCGATCGCAGCCGGAAGCAAGTTTGACCGAGGCCACCGGTCCGTCGGACAACCGCCTACGCATCCCCACGTGCCCGGGCAGCACAGCCAGGTCAGCCGAACGGTCCGTGGGCGCGGAGGGCTGCAGACCCCGTCGGTCCCGGGGGGTGTGCGCACCCAGTTGACCACCGGCAAGAAGCGTTCGCAGCGCGGAAGGCAGTTCCGGATAGGCGTCGAAGCCCAGCACCGCGTCGGCTTCAGGCAGGGACTGTGCCAGTTGTTCGCCGTAGCGTTCGGCCAGGCAGCCGACTGCGACAACCTTTCCGGGTAGGTCGCTGGCGGCCAGCACCGTGTCGATGGAGTCGCGTTTGGCGGCGTCGATGAAACCGCACGTGTTGACCAGGACGGTGTCGGCGCCCGCGGGGTCATCGACCAGATCCCACCCGTCCTCGGCCAACTCCGCGGCCAGTTCTTCGGAGTCGACCTCGTTGCGGGCGCACCCCAGTGTGATGATCGAAACCGAGGGGCGCGTCACTGCCCGGAGCCGTCCACCCCGCGCAGGTCCGCGATGACCGCGGGCAGGTCGTCGGCCGACACCAGTACCTCGCGGGCCTTCGAGCCCTCGCTCGGACCGACAACCCCACGGACCTCCAGCAGGTCCATCAGCCGACCGGCCTTCGCAAAGCCGACCCGCAGTTTGCGCTGAAGCATCGAGGTCGACCCGAACTGGGTGCTCACGATCAGTTCCGCGGCCTGACACACCAGATCCAGGTCGTCGCCGATGTCGTCGTCGATGATGGCCCGGGAACCGGCCGCCCGTTCGATGTCCTCGCGATAGGCCGGAGCCATCTGCGCTTTGCAATGGGACACGATGCTGCGGATCTCGTGCTCGGGAACGAACGCGCCCTGCAGCCGGATGGGTTTGCTGGCTCCCATCGGAAGGAACAGCCCATCACCCTGTCCGATGAGTTTCTCCGCGCCTGGCTGGTCGAGGATGACGCGGCTGTCGGTCTGACTCGACGTCGAGAACGCCAAGCGGGACGGAACGTTGGCCTTGATCAGACCGGTTACGACGTCCACGCTGGGGCGCTGAGTCGCCAGGACCAGGTGGATGCCCGCGGCACGCGCCAACTGCGTGATCCGCACGATGGCGTCCTCCACATCGCGCGGGGCGACCATCATCAAGTCGGCGAGTTCGTCCACGATTATCAACAGGTAGGGGTACGGCGTCAGTGTCCGCTGGGTTCCCGGCGGTGGCACCACCGTGCCGGCTGCTACCGCCTTGTTGAAGTCGTCGATGTGCCGGAAACCGTAGGCTGCCAGGTCGTCATAGCGGGTCTCCATCTCCTTGACGACCCACTGCAGGATGTCGGCGGCCTTCTTCGGATTGGTGACGATCGGCGTGATGAGGTGCGGGATGCCCTCGTAAATGCTCAACTCGACCCGCTTGGGGTCGATCAGCACCATCCGGACTTCGTCGGGAGTGGCCCGCGACAGCACCGAGGTGATCAGGGTGTTGATGCACACCGACTTACCCGCTCCGGTGGCACCGGCCACCAGGAGGTGGGGCATCTTGGCCAGATTCCCGCAGACGAAACCACCCTCGACATCCTTGCCCAGTCCGATCAGCATCGGGTGGCTGTCGCTTTGTGCGATCCGAGAACGCAGAACGTCGGACAGGCTGACGTTCTCCCGGTCGGTGTTGGGGATCTCGATCCCGATGGCCGACTTACCCGGAATCGGCGACAGGATTCGCACCTCCGGGCTCTTCACGGCGTACGAGATGTTCTTGCTCAACGCGGTGACACGCTCCACCTTCACCGCCGGCCCGAGTTCCACCTCGTAGCGGGTCACCGTCGGGCCGCGGCTGAAGCCCGTCACCCGGGCATCCACCTCGAACTGGTCGAGGACTGCGGTGAGGGCGGCGACGACTTGGTCGTTGGCGGCGGTCGCCGCCTTGTGCGGGGGGCCGGGCTTGAGCAGGTCCAGGGGCGGGAGCCGGTACACGACATCGCCGGACAGCAACAACTGCTCGGCCATCGCGAGGTCCAGAGCCTCGACCTCACGCGGGTCCACTTCGACAGTGAGATCCTGCGCCAACGGTGCCATCGAGGTGAGATCGATCGCCTGGGTGGGGTCCTCGGCATCCTGGTCGTCAGATCCTGAATCAGTGCGCACCGGACTGACGAACGCCTCGTCGCCGACCAGATCCTCGGGCACCTGGTCGCTGCCCGCCGACGTCCGGCCCAGCTTCGCCTTCACGCGGTCACGGGCGGCTGCGGTGTCCAGTGTTGCCAGACGCTGACGCAGATCCGCGATGGTGGTCCCCGAAGCCATGAGCACACCTGCCACGACCAACAAGGCCAGTATCAGGCCGGTCAGCCAGGGCCCGAGCAGGGACAGGAAAGGAATGGCGGCAATCCAGCCCGCCCATCCACCACCGGCGCGCATCGCCGCCTGCCCGTCGATGGGCTGAGCGGCGCCCGCGATCACGTGAATCAGGCCCGCCGCAGCGAACACTACGAGCAGGCCGCCGACGATCGAGTGGGCGGCGAACCGGCGCTGCGGGTGCCGCAGCGTTCGCCAGGTCATCCACCCGAAGAACAGCGGAACCAGCAGATCCAGGGAACCGACGGCTCCCCCGACCACGAACGTGACCGCGGGTTCGATACCGCCGGAAACCCCCCACCAGGCCACCACAGCCGTCACCACCGTCAGGATGGCGTAGACCAGTCCGAGACCGTCCCTTCGCAAGGCAGGGTCCAGATCCCGTGCACCACGACCCACCCGCCGGACCGCGGCCCCCAGGAAATGCGCGGTGCCGAACCATGCGGCGACCAGGGCACGCACCACGGCCCGCACGAAGGACACGAAACTCGCTGCTTTCGAACCGGTCTTCTTCGGGCTGGGCTTCTTGGCCCTCGCGGATTTCGCGGGCGACTTCTTCGCGGGAGGTCTTGATCGCGAGGTGCCGGTCTTCCCGGGACTCTTCGAGCCGCGGGTGGAGGTACGAGATGCCATGGACCCCAGACTATCCGCCGATCGCGTTTGCCCTAGCCACGTCGAGGCGGCGCGGGGCGTGCGTGTCGCGTCGACGACCGTCTCGGTGCGTTCCACGCGCGGCGCCGAACACACCGATAGCTCCGGGACTTTGGACACCACGCGTCAGCAGGAGGCACGATCCGTCCAAAGTCTCGCGACGTCGCGCCGACGGACGTCCTAACCTTCGATGACCACCGGTACGATCATCGGGCGGCGGCGGTGCTGGGCATTGACCCAGCGGCCGAGGGTGCGGCGCACGATCTGCGCCAGTGCATGCTGATCGGTCACCCCATCTTTGATCGCAGCGATCAGTTTCGCCTCGATGGTCGGGATCACCTCGTCGAACACGGCATCGGAGTCCGCGAACCCGCGCGCGTGGATCTCCGGGCCAGCCAGGATCTTCGCCTCGACGTGGTCCACCACGACCACCACCGAGATGAACCCCTCTTCGCCCAGGATGCGCCGATCCTTCAACGACCCCTCGGTGATGTCCCCCACGCTGGCTCCGTCCACGTAGACGTAGCCGCACGGGACCTCACCCACGATCGAGGCCTTGCCGTCCACCAGGTCGACGACTGTGCCGTCCGCGGCGATAATCACCTGCTGCGGATCGACACCGGTCTTGACCGCCAAGCGGGCATTGGCATGCAGGTGCCGAACTTCGCCGTGCACCGGCATCACGTTGGCTGGTTTGACCATGTTGTACAGGTACAGCAGTTCACCGGCGGCGGCGTGGCCGGACACATGCACCATGGCATTGCCCTTGTGGACGACGCGCGCGCCAGTGCCCGTCAGCCCGTTGATCACCCGGTTGACCGCGTTTTCGTTGCCGGGAATCAGCGAGGACGCCAAGACAACCGTGTCCCCAGGCCCCACCCGGATGTCGTGGTCGTGTGCCGCGATGCGCGACAGGACGGCCATGGGCTCACCCTGCGACCCGGTGCACACCAGAACGATCTGGTCGTCGGGCAGGTCGCCGACACGGTCGATGTTGACCAGCGTGTCCGCCGGGATCTGCAGGTAGCCCAGTTCGCGGGCCACGTTCATGTTGCGGACCATGGAACGGCCCACGAGTGCGATCTTGCGCCCGTGCTCGGTGGCCACATCGATCACCTGCTGGATGCGATGGACGTGACTGGCGAAACTGGCGACGATCACCCGTTTCTGGGTGCTGGCCATGACCTGCTCGAGCGCTGGCAGGATCTCCGACTCGGACTTCACGAAACCGCTGACCTCGGCGTTGGTCGAGTCGACCAGCAGCAGATCCACGCCCTCCGAGCCGAGCCTACCCATCGCGGTGAGATCGGTGATCCGGCCGTCCAGGGGTAGCTGGTCCATCTTGAAGTCGCCGGTGTGGATGACCCGCCCGGCGGTGGTGTCGATGCACAGAGCAAGCGCATCGGGGATCGAGTGGTTCACCGCCAGGAACTCGACCCGGAAAGCACCCAGCCATTGCGTGTCACCCTCCTTGACCACCTGCAGCGGGGGCTTCTGCCGTCGCTCGCGCAGCTTCGCCTCAAGGAACGCCAGCGTGAGTTTGGAGCCATAAATCGGGATGTCGGGTCGCTCGCGTAACAAGAACGTGACGGCTCCGATGTGGTCTTCATGCCCGTGGGTGAGAACCAGCGCCACGACGTCATCGAGGCGGTCGCGCAGGTAGTCGAAGTCGGGCAGGATCAGGTCCACGCCCGGCTGCGCCTCCTCCGGGAACAGCACCCCGCAGTCCACGATCAGCAACTGGCCGTCGCACTCGAAGACGGTCATGTTGCGCCCGATCTCCCCCAGTCCACCCAAGGCAACGATCCGCAAGCCGCCGTCGGCAAGGGCGGGAAGTTTCTCAGCCACTACTGGCCTCCAGTGCCGTCATCACGGCATCGACGTCGGTTTCGCTGGCCTCGACCAGCGGCGCTCGGACGGTTCCGCCAGGAAGGCCCTGCCGGTTCAACGTGGCCTTCACGGTCATGGCTGCCTGGGTGACAAAAACGGCGTCGATCGTGGGCAGCGTCGAGAAGTGCAGTCTGCGCGCGGCCTCGAGGTCACCGTCGAGGAACGCCCGCCGCATCGCCACCAGTGTGGGGGCCAGGAAGTGACCCACGACGGACACGAAGCCAGAGGCGCCCAGTGCCAGCAGCGGCAGGTTCAGGGCGTCGTCACCGGAGTAGTACAGCAGGTCGGTGGCGGCCAGCACCCGCGCAGAACCGGGGAGATCCGCTTTGGCGTCCTTGACGGCCAGGATGTTGGGATGTTCGGCCAACTCGATCAGGGTGGGTGTCGCGATCTCGGTGACCGACCGACCAGGGATGTCGTAGAGCATCATCGGCAGGTCCGTGGCGTCGGCCAGAGTGCGGAAGTGATGCAGGATCCCCGACTGCGGAGGCCGGTTGTAGTAAGGCGTGACCGCGAGCAAGGCATGCGCGCCTGCGGCTTGCGCCTGGTGTGCCAGTTCGACGCTGTGGGCGGTGTCGTTGGTGCCGACCCCTGCGGTGACAATTGCTCGATCCCCGACCGCACTGATGACCGCCCGCAAGGCTTCCGACTTTTCGCCGTCGGAGGTGGTGGATGCCTCGCCGGTCGTGCCGTTGACGACCAGTCCGTCGTTGCCGATGTCCACGAGGTGGCTGGCCAGCCGCTCGATGCCCGCGAGATCCAGCTCACCGTCCGCGGTGAATGGGGTGACCATCGCAGTGACCACCGAACCGAAAGGATGCTGCATGCTCTCCACGCTACCGGCAGACACGATTCCTACGGGGCGACTCGGCCGTTGCGTTCGAACGCCGCATGTGTCAACGGCATCAACTCGGCCCAGTAGGACTCCATCCGGTCGGCCACCATCTCGATCTCTCGCTGCGGGAAGGACGGGAAGGCTGAGTCCTCGCGTTTGGTGCGCAGCGACAAGAAGTTCATCAAGGCACGGGCGTTCATCGTCACGTACATCGAGCTGTACGTGCCCACCGGCAGGACGGTGCGGGCCACCTCCCGAGCGATGCCGGCGTCCAGCATCGCCTGGTAAGCCGCGTAAGCGTGCTCACAGGCCGCCTTCGTCTGAGCCACCGCGACCTCGTACTGCTCAGGGGTGCCCTCGACGAATTCGTACGACCCGGTCTTGCCCTGCTGCACGAGTCTGCGTTCGGGACCCGGCACGTAGAAGACCGGCCGCAGTTCGCGGTAGCGGCCGCTCTCCTCGTTGTAGGAGGCGATCCGGTGCCGCATGAACTCCCGAAACACGAAGATCGGCGCGCTCACGAAGAACGTCATCGAGTTGTGCTCGAACGGTGAACCGTGCCGGTCACGCATCAAATAGTTGATGAGGCCCTGCGAGCGACCGGCATCACCGTCGACGTCGTCCAAGGAATGCTCACCCTTGGTGGAAACCCTGGCGGCGAACAGTACGTCTGCGTCCTGTGCGGCCGCCCGCACCAACTCAACGGTCATCTCGCTTCGGAACTCAACATCCACGAGTGCCACTCTAGGCAGGGTTCTCAGCCCGCCCGGACAGGCCGGTCGGCGCGTCCGGGCCGGACTGGTGCTGTGCCCGCCGCGGTGCCCGGCTCAGGACTGCTGTTTGGCGACCTCGGCGTGCACCTTCTCCATGTCCAGGTCCTTGACCTGGCCGATCAAGTCGGTCAAGGCAGCTTCAGGAAGTGCACCGGGCTGCGAGTACAGCAGGATGCCGTCGCGGAAAGCCATCAGCGTCGGGATCGACGAGATCTGGGCCTGGGCGGCCAGGGCCTGCTCGGCCTCGGTGTCCACCTTCCCGAAAACGATGTCCGGGTGGCTCTCCGACGCCTTCTCGAAGACCGGGGCGAACATGCGGCACGGGCCGCACCACGCAGCCCAGAAGTCGACGAGCACGATCTCGTTGTCCTCCACGGTGCTCGCAAAGGTCTCAGCGGTCAATTCAGTGGTTGCCATTGTCTCTCCTATACCCTCTACGGGTATCTCAACACACGGTCGTGCCGGGGTATTCCCATCGCATCCGGGCTTATGCCCTGGGACTGTGAAGAGCTTCGACGCGCATCACCGGGCCAGCGTGGCGATCCAGTTCCGGAGCAGTTGCACCCCCGCCTGACCCGACTTCTCCGGGTGGAACTGGGTCGCACTTAGCGGACCGTTCTCCACGGCGCTGATGAAACGCTCGCCGTAGGTGGTCCACGTGAGCACCGCCGGATGAAGGGCCTGGGTTCCCGCATCGGGGATCTCCAGCGCCTTGGCCGCGTAGGAATGTACGAAATAGAATCGCCGGTCGGCGATCCCTGCGAACAACGCGGAGTCGTCGGGCGGCTCGACGGTGTTCCAGCCCATGTGCGGAAGCACCGGGGCGTCCAGGCGTTCCACCCGCCCGGGCCATTGGGCGCATCCTGGGCTGACCAGACCATGCTCCGCACCGGCTTCGAACATGATCTGCATGCCCACGCACACCCCGAGCACCGGGCGTCCGCCGGCCAGTCGGCGCTCGATGATGCGCTGTCCCTGGATGGCCCACAGCCCACGCATGCACGCCTCGAACGCCCCGACCCCCGGTACCACCAACCCATCGGCGGCGGCTGCCAGTTCCGGATCGGCGCTGACCGTCACCTCAGCGCCGGCGGCTTCGAGAGCCCGCTGGGCCGAGCGCAGATTGCCCGATCCGTAGTCGAGGACCACGACCGATGTCATGAGCCCAAGGTGCCCTTGGTCGAGGGGATGCCGGTGAGCCGGGGGTCGGGCGCCACAGCCTGCCGCAGTGCCCGCGCGAATGCCTTGAACTGAGATTCGACGATGTGATGGGCGTTGCGCCCGGACTGCACCTTCACGTGCACGGTGATGTTCGCAGTCGCGACGATGGATTCGAAGATGTGCCGGGTCAATGTGGTTTCGTAGGTTCCGATGAGCTCCACCAGTTCGGGCTCCTCATGCACGAGGTACGGCCTGCCCGACAGATCGACCACACACAAGGTGAGGGCCTCGTCCAGCGGAATCATCGCGTTGCCGTAGCGGGTTACCCCGGCCTTGTCCCCCAGCGCCTCGCGCAGTGCCTGTCCGAACGCCAGCGAGGTGTCCTCGACGGTGTGGTGTGCGTCGACCTCCAAGTCCCCGCGCGTTCGCACGGTGAGGTCCAGTCCGCCGTGCCGGGCGACCTGGTCGAGCATGTGATCGAAGAAGGGCACTCCCGTGTCGATCGTCGATGTCCCGCTGCCGTCCACCTCCAGCTCGACCAGGACATCGCTCTCTTTGGTGGTGCGTGCAACGCGAGCGCTGCGACTCATGTTCTCTCCCTCAGGTCCTTGAGGCCGCCCAACGCGTCCACAAGTGCGGCCATCTGTTCATCGGTGCCGATCGTCACCCTCAACCATCGCGGCAACCCAACGTCGCGTACCAGGATCCCCTGGTCCAGCAGGCGCTGCCAGGCACGGGCGGGATCAATGAACGGTCCCACCAACACGAAGTTGGCGTCCGACGGTGCACACTGCCAACCTTTCGCAGACACCGCTGCGACGAACTCGTCACGCGTGCGGCATAGGTGCCGGATCTGTTCTTTGAGCCGCGGGGAATGCTCGACGGCCACCTGCGCGGCCGCCTGTGTCAACGACGACAGGTGATACGGCAGCCGGACCAGCAACAGCGCCTCGACCACCGCCGGATCCGCCGCCAGGTAGCCAACGCGCGCACCGGCGAACGCGAAGGCCTTGCTCATGGTGCGTGTCACCAGTAGCCGCGGCCGACCCTCGAGCAACCCCACCGCACTGTCGACGCCGGCGAACTCCGCATACGCCTCATCCACCACCATGATGCCGGAGTCGGTCTCAGCCAGCGCTTGGTACGCAGCGTTGATCACGTCGGGCGGCAGGGACTCGCCGGTCGGGTTGTTGGGGCTGCACAGGAACAGAACATCGGGTCGGTGTTCGCGCACGGCGGCCACGACGTGGTCGGCGTCCAGGTGCAGATCCCGCGGGACCCCGAGGAACGCGGTGCCGGTGCCGCGGCTGATCAGTTCGTGCATCGTGTACCCGGGCTGAAAGCCCAGCGCGGTGCGTCCCGGGCCGCCGAACGCCTGCAGGATCTGCTGCAGGATCTCGTTGGATCCGTTGGCCGCCCACACCTGGTCCACCGACAACCGCACGCCGGTCTGGTCGACGAGATACTCGGCGAGCGCGGCCCGCAGGCCGACCGCGTCCCGATCGGGGTAGCGATTGAGATCCGGGGCGATCCTGGCCGCGATGTCGGCGATCATCTCCGGTGGCGGCGGGTACGGGTTCTCATTGGTGTTCAACCGGATCGGCACGTCGATCTGCGGCGCGCCGTACGGGCTGCGACCCACCAGCTCGGGACGCAGCGGCAGATCGCTCACCGCTCCCGCCTGATGGTCACAGCTTGTGCATGCGAGGGGAGGTCCTCGGCCAGGGCCAGCGCCTGGATCTGGTCGGTCAGGCCATCCAAAGCGGGCTGGTCGTACTCGACGACCTGCACGCTGCGCAGGAAAGTCGTGACGTTCAGACCGCTGGAGTGGCACGCGCATCCGGCCGTGGGCAGCACATGGTTGGAACCCGCCAGGTAGTCGCCCAGGGACACCGGACTGTACGGGCCCACGAAGATCGCGCCGGCGTTGCGGATGGCTGCGGCATCGGCGGCGGCATCGCGGGTGTGGATCTCCAGGTGTTCGGCGGCGTACGCGTCGGCCGCGGCCAACGCTTGGGGGATGTCGGTGGTGATGACCGCAGCACTCTGCCTTCCAGTCAGAGCCTGCCGGATGCGATCGCTGTGTTTGGCCGCCGGGACCTGAATCTCAAGTTGCTCGTCCACGGCGTTCGCGAGGGCTTCGGAGTCCGTGATCAGAACAGAGGCGGCCACCACGTCGTGTTCGGCCTGCGAGATCAGATCCGCGGCCACGAACGCGGGATCGGCACTGTCGTCGGCCACGATCGCGATCTCCGTGGGCCCGGCCTCACTGTCGATCCCGACGGTGCCACGCAGCAGGCGTTTGGCTTCGGTCACATAGATGTTGCCCGGACCGGTGATGACGTTGACCGGTTCGCAGCCCTCCACGCCCAGCGCCAGCATGGCGACCGCCTGCGCTCCGCCGGCGGCATACACCTCGTCGATACCCAGCAACCTGCACGCCGCAAGAATCGTCGGGTGCGGCCAGCCGTCGTGGTCGACCTGCGGAGGGCTGACAACAGCCATCGACTCGACACCGGCCACCCGCGCCGGCACGACGTTCATGACCACGCTCGACGGGTACACCGCGCGACCTCCCGGGACGTATAGCCCCACTCGGCGCACCGGTCGCCACGTCTGGTGCACCACGGCTCCCGGACCGAGTTCGGTCGTTCCAGGCGCCGGCAGCTGATCGTTGTGAACGCGAGTCGCGCGCTCGATCGCGGTCAGCAGCGCCTCCCGCACAGCCGGGTCCAACGTTCGTTCAGCCGCTTCCAGGACTTCTGCGGGAACCCGCAAGGACGCCGGTCGGACGCCGTCGAACCGCTCCCCCGCGTCGAGCACGGCCTGCGCCCCGCCGGTGCGCACCTCGTCGATGATGTGCGTCACTGCAGCCGCCTGCCCCTCGGGCAGAGCTCGGGGCACTTCGAACGGTTCACCGTTGCGGAGATCGATGCGACGCAGCATGCACCCATCGTACGAAGCAGTGGTATGACCGTTCGCGAAGGCAAGAGTTCAGCGGTCTTTCAGGCGAGCGGGTGTCCCGTACGCCAGGTGAGAAGTGTGCCATCCCATGGTGGACACCGACCAGAATTCTCAGCAGGCGTGTTTCTCGATTGGATCGGATGGTCCCGTCCCTGCCCACGTCGAAGAGCATGTGGACGTGCTGGCGAAGCCGCGATCGACACAGCCGTTCACAGGATTCGCTCACGGTCGGATTGATCGCGGGCCCGGCACGGGAATGCGCAACCCGTGGCCGAGTCTCCCGCACGGCGATACCGTCGAGACCATGGCCGCCAAGAGGAGCAAGACGAAGTCGAAGGGCGCCTCCACGCAAGCGATGGTTGCCCTGCACGAGGCCGGGATCCCGTTCGCCGTGCACGAGTACCGCCATGACCCGGACACCACGGCCTACGGCGCCGAAGCTGCCAAGGCGCTGTCCCTGGACCCCCAACGTGTCTTCAAGACCCTGGTAGCCGACGCAGACGGAACACTGGTCGTGGCCATCGTGCCGGTCAGCGGGCAGTTGAGTCTCAAAGCGTTGGCCAGCGCGGTCGGGGCGAAGCGGGCGGTGATGGGCGATCCGAAGGCGGTGGAGAAATCCACCGGGTACGTGTTGGGCGGCATCTCGCCAATCGGCCAGCGCAAGGCCCTGCCAACGATCCTGGACATCTCGGCCCTGGACCATTCCACCGTGTTCGTGTCCGGTGGACGCAGAGGTCTGGACCTCGAACTGAAGCCCGATGACCTGATCTCCGCTACCCGAGCCCGGACGGCTCCGATACAGGCGTGACACCTGCGGGCTCCCGGGCGAAGGCGGCGTAGAAGAGCACCACCAGCAGGCCCGAGAACATGCCCAGCAACAGCACTCCCGAGGCTCCCACAGTCAAGGGCAGTTCGAAGCCGTCGGGGATTGGGCGAAGCGTCCTGCCGGCGAGCCACCATCCCACGACCCGGGCCACCGCAGCGCACATGGCCGCCCCGACGATGACACCCAGGACCTGACCCCAGCCGCGGTCGAAGCCCGTGGCGCGCAGGCGCATCGCAGCCACGACGCCGAGCACACATCCGGCGACCAAGAGCAATGCACCGAGGGTGAGGTCTGTGGCTGCGAAGCCTTGCGGGTAGGGCTCGGCGAACTCCGCGGGGTCCACCGACGTCGCGATCACCCGCGGGGCCAGCAGCACCCAGAGGATCGCCACAGGGATCCCGAGCGCGGCTCCGAGCAGCACGTATCGGGCGATCACGCCGAACGGTTGCAGGCCACGCTGAGCCGGAAACGGCGTCACGAGCTCGGGAGGCAGTTGGGCCCGAGCAGTGCCTTCAGATCGGCGCCCAGTGATGGGGTGGCCGAAACCCGGAATCCCTCGTCGAGGCGCAACACAGTGGTGCGTGTACCCGTGGCCATCCGCAGGTGCACTTCGGTACCTCCGGGGTGGGCGCTGAGTACGGCTTTGAGTCGTTCGACGGTGTCGGGGGTGCACTGCTGGGCCGAAACGGTCACCACGAATGGGGTGTTCCGGTCCAGCGACAGGTCGGGGACGCTGACATCCATGACCATCATGCGAGGAGAGTCCTCGCCGAGATCGAGCCTGCCCTTGACGACCACGATCGCGTCGGTGTGGCAATACGGCGAGTAGGCTTCGTACGCCTTGGGGAACACCATCATCTGAATCTCGCCGGTGAGATCCTCCACCACCATCTGTGCGTACGGCTTGCCACCTTTGGTGACGCGGCGCACGACTGAGGTGACCAGACCGCTGACCGTCACCACCTTGCCATCGGCGTTGTCGGAACCGGCGAGGTCGGCGATGTTGCCTTCGGACAGAGTCCGCAGTTGCGCCTCGAGACCGAGCAGAGGGTGGTCCGAGACGTACAGCCCCAGCATCTCCCGTTCATGGGCCAACAGCACCGACTTGTCCCACTCCCCGATCGGGATCTGAACAGTCATACCGGAACCGGCCTCGTCGTCCTCCTCGAGCATGTCCCCGAACAGGTCGAACTGGCCGATCGCCTCGGCCCGTTTGGTCATCAGGGCTTCGTCCACTGCTGGTTCGTGCACGCTGATCAGGCCGCGGCGGGTGTGGCCCAGCGAGTCGAAGGCGCCAGCCTTGATCAGCGACTCCACCACCCGCTTGTTACAGGCGGAGGCTTCCACCTTGGACAGGAAGTCCGGGAAATCGGTGAACCTGCCCTTGGCCGTGCGCGACGCGACGATGGAGTCGACGACACCTTCTCCGACGTTGCGCACAGCGGACAGCCCGAAGCGGATCGTGTCCCCGACCGCTGTGAACCGCGACTGGGAGTCGTTGACATCCGGCGGCAGCACCTTGACGCCCATGTGCCGGCATTCCGCCAGATAGATCGCGCTCTTGTCCTTGTTGTCCTTGACCGACTCCAGCAGTGCAGCCATGTACTCGGTCGGATAGTTGGCTTTGAGGTAAGCGGTCCAGTAGGAAACCAGTCCGTAGCCCGCTGAGTGCGCTTTGTTGAACGCGTAGTCGGCGAACGGGACCAAGATGTCCCACAGCGTGTTGATCGCGGCATCGCTGTACCCGTTGGCCCGCATCCCCGCAGCGAACGGGCCGAACTCCTGGTCGAGGATCTCCTTCTTCTTCTTGCCCATGGCCCGGCGCAGCAGATCCGCTTGTCCCAGGCTGTACCCGGCCACCCGCTGCGCGATCGTCATGACCTGTTCCTGGTACACGATCACGCCGTAGGTCTCGTTGAGGATGTCCTCGAGCGGTTCGGCCAGCTCCGGGTGGATCGGGGTGACCGGCTGGCGCTTGTTCTTGCGGTCGGCGTAGTCGTTGTGGGCGTTGGCCCCCATGGGACCGGGACGGTACAGCGCCAGGACCGCACTGATGTCGTCGAACGAGTCGGGTTTCATCGAGCGCAGCAGCGCACGCATCGGACCGCCGTCGAGTTGGAAGACGCCGAGGGTGTCGCCGCGAGCCAGGAGCCGGTAGGCCTCCGCGTTGTCCAGTGGCAGGTCTTCCAGCACGACCCGCTCACCTTTGTTGTGCTCGATGTTGTCCAGACAGTCGTCGAGTACGGTCAGGTTGCGCAGGCCCAGGAAGTCCATCTTGAGAAGCCCGAGCTTCTCGCAGGCATCCATGTCGAACTGGGTGATGATCGAGCCGTCGTCACGTTTCCACAGCGGCACCACGTCCAGCAGTTTCGCCCGCGACAGAATGACCCCGGCGGCGTGCACGCCGGGCTGACGTTTCAGGCCCTCGAGGCCACGGGCGGTGGCTACGACCTGCTGCACCTGCGGGTCCGCGTCGTGCAGGGTGCGGAAGTCTTTTGCCTCCCCATACCGGGGGTGCTTGGGGTCGAAGATGCCTGACAACGAGATGTCCTTGCCCATCACGGGGTCCGGCATGGCCTTGGTGATCTGGTCGGACAGCGCGTAAGGCAGCCCGAGTGCGCGCGCGGAGTCCTTGATCGCGGCCTTGGCCTTGATCGACGAATACGTCACGATCTGCGCGACCTGGTCATCGCCGTACTTCTCTGTTGCGTAGCGAATCATCTCGCCGCGCCTGCGCTCGTCGAAGTCCATGTCGATGTCAGGCATCGAGACGCGATCCGGGTTCAGGAAGCGCTCGAAGATCAGTCCGTGCTCCAACGGGTCCAGTTCGGTGATGCCCAGCGCCCAGGCGATCAAGGCACCGGCGGCCGAACCACGGCCGGGACCAACCCGGATCCCGTTGGCTTTGGCATAGCGCACCAGGTCCGCGGTGACCAAGAAGTAACTCGGGTAGCCCATCTGAGCGATGACCGACAGTTCGAAATCGGCCTGCTTTAGGTGGGTCTCGGGTACCGGGTGAGGAGCGAACCGTTCAGCGAGGCCGCGGTGGACCTCTTTGGCCATCCAGGAGTCCTCGGTCTCTCCTTCTGGCACGTCGAAACGTGGCATGAGGTTGGCAGAGTCGTCGAACTCAACGTTGCAGCGCTCGGCGATCAGCAACGTGTTGTCACAGGCCTGCGGCAACTCCGACCAGATCTGTCGCATCTGGTCGGCTGGCTTGAGGAAGTAGCCGCTGCCGTTGAACCGGAAGCGTTTCTCGTCGTTAACCGTGGCCCGGGTCCCGATGCACAGCAGCACGTCGTGAGCGCTGGCATCGTCCTCACGCACGTAGTGCAGGTCGTTGGTCGCGACCAGCGGCAGGTTCAGATCCTGAGCGATCCGCAGCAGGTCGGCGCGGTGGCGGGCTTCTATGTCGAGGTCGTGGTCCATGAGTTCGACATAGAAGTTGTCCTGGCCCAGGATGTCGCGGAAGTCAGCGGCGGCGGCTACCGCGCGGTCGTACTGCCCGGCCCGCAACCACATGTTGACCTCACCGCTGGGGCACCCGGTGGTGGCGATGAGGCCTTTGCCGTACCGGTCCAGCAGTTCCCGGTCGAATCTCGGCTTGCGGTAGTACCCCTCGATGCTGGCCATGCTCGACAACCGGAACAGGTTGTGCATACCTTCGGTGGTCTCGGCCAGCACCGTCATGTGGGTATAGGCCTGTTTACCCTTCATGGTGGGCGTGCCATCCTCGCCCACCTCGTCGCCGGGCACGTTGCCGAAGTCGTACGGTGCGCGGGTGTGGCGACCCTGCGGGGCGTAGTACCCCTCGATGCCGATGATCGGCTTGACACCGTACTTCTGCCCCTTCTTGTAGAAGTCGTAGGCCCCGAACACGTTGCCGTGATCGGTCATGGCGATCGCAGGCATTTCCAGCCGAGCCGCTTCGGTGAACAGATCGTCGAGCCGGGCAGCGCCGTCCAGCATCGAGTACTCGGTGTGCACGTGCAGGTGCACGAACGAGTCCGACATGGGGCTCCCTTGACCAGTTCTCGTGAGTGGGACTCCAGAGTAAGCCGATCCCCTGACGGCCATGGGAGCGACGCGCCAACCCGCCGGTGACGGGCGGACGTTCTCTGCCCTACTCACGCACGTCATGGGGTTATGGCGACCCTGGTGGCGCAATGACCCGTTGGTTGCCCAATGACCCGCAATCTACGGGACAGACGGCAACTTACGGGTCACTTCGGGACCCCAGCTGCGCGGCGCCAATGGTGCACATCGGGCCAATTCGCGCAATGACCCGCAAGTTGCCCAATAACCCGTAACCAACAGGACAGACGGCAACTTACCGGTCACTCCGGGACCCCAACTGCGCGGCGCAACGGCGCACATCGGGCCAATTTGCGCAATGACCCGCAAGTTGCCAAACGACCCGTAACCAACAGGACAGACGGCAACCTAGGGGTCACTGCGGGACCCCAACTGCGCGGCGCAACGGCGCATCGGGCCAATTTGCCCAATGACCCGCAAGTTGCCCAATGACCCGTAACCAACAGGACAGACGGCAACTTACCGGTCACTTCGGGCCCCATCACCACCTCCGGACCACCAACCGCGCGGCGCCAACGGTGCACATCGGGCCAATCACCCCTGCCGGATCACCTCAAGGGCATGCGCGAGGTCGGCGGGATATGGGCTCTCGAACGTGACCAGGGCGCCGGTGCCCGGATGGCGGAACGTCAACCGCACTGCGTGCAACCATTGCCTGCTAAGACCCAGCCGCTGCGACAGCACCGGATCGGCGCCGTACGTCAGATCCCCACAGCACGGATGCTTCAGAGCCGACATGTGGACCCGGATCTGGTGGGTCCGGCCGGTCTCGAGGCCGATCTCCAGCAAGGAGGCGAACCGGTGGCCCTCCAGGGTCTGGTAATGGGTGACGCTGGGACGGCCGTCGGCAATCACCGCGAATCGATGACTGTGACGCGGATCGCGCCCGATCGGGGCGTCGACCGTTCCGTCGGACGGGTCGGGGTGGCCCTGGACCAGGGCATGGTAGGTCTTGTCCACGTCACGGTTCTTGAAGTCCCGTTTGAGCGCGGAGTACGCCCGATGGGATCGCGCGACCACCATGACGCCACTGGTCCCTACGTCCAGTCGGTGTACCACGCCGTACCGTTCCTCGGAACCCACTTCCGCGATCTGGTAGCCGGCGCCGGCCAGCGCGGCGACAACCGTCGCACCCTCCCAGCCGGGACTGGCATGCACGGCCATCCCGACCGGTTTGTCCACCACGATGATGTCCTCGTCGGCGTAGAGCACCGGCAGGTCCATGTCGGGCCTTGGCGCTGCCGGTGTGTCGAGGTCTTCCACTTCCACCATCTGGTCGGCCAGGACGCGCGCCGACTTCGGCAGCAACTGTCCGTCGACGGTGATCAGGGCCTGGTCGACGAGGTCGGCGGCGCGGGTGCGTGACAGTCCGAGCATGCGCGACAGTGCCTGGTCGAGTCGCTGCCCGTCCAGCCCCTCCGGCACCGGATACGTTCGCCGGCTCATGCGGCGTTGGCGTCGGCCGGGCTATGCCGTGGCCGGTCATACGGCACGTTGAGAAGACTCAGGCCGACGATCATCACCGCAGCGGTGACCAACGACATGTCGGCGACGTTGAACACCGGCCAGTTGGGCAATCGCAGGAAGTCCACGACATGCCCCTGCAGGAAACCGGGCTCGCGGAAGATCCGGTCAAGCAGGTTGCCTACCGCCCCGGCCAGCATCAGCCCCAGCGCGACCGCCCACCACATCGACACGAGCTTCGTCGACATCCGCAGCAGTACGGCGGCCACGATGATGGCCACGAGGCTGAAGACGATGGTTGCGCCACCGCCGAGACCGAACGCGGCACCAGGGTTGCGCACGAAGCTGAACTGCAGGAGTTCCCCGATGATCGGCCGGTCGGGTTGACCTTCGAGCGTGGCCACCGCCCATACTTTCGACAACTGGTCCACGAGCAGCACGACGACGGCGGTCGACCATGCCACCAGGACCGCGGGATGCCTCATTCAGTCCACGGTAGACAGCAACCGCGACCATCGCTGCGCCAGGTCGTCCCCAGGATCTTCGATCCGCACCCACTTGTGCCGCGAGTGCAGCCCGCGCACGATCTTCACGTCGGACCGACGCACACGTAGGGCCGATGCCAGCGCTTTGATCAGAGCCCTGTTCGCAGCACCCTCGGCGGCGGGCGAGGCAACCCGAACCACCAAAGAAGGCGGCTGCCCGTGGGAACCTCCCACGCCGGTGGTGCGCGAGCCAGGCTTGACCCATACGGGCGCTTCGAACAGGACCATCGCGCACACCCTAGTGCCACTGGCCACATGTCCGGTCGGTCGGTCTCGATACCCTCGTGAGGAGTCCCGCCGATGAAGGAGTGGAATGTACCGCTCGGTGCCACCGAAGATCGACCTGCCGTCGATGGAACGCGAGATCATCGACTTCTGGGCGGCCCACGATGTGTTCCATCGTTCTCTGCAGCAGACCGAGGGCGGTCCCCAGTGGACGTTCTACGAAGGCCCCCCCACCGCCAACGGGACACCGGGAGTGCACCACGTCGAGGCCCGGGTCTTCAAGGACCTATATCCCCGCTACCGCACCATGAAGGGCTATCACGTCCCCCGCAAGGCCGGGTGGGACTGCCACGGCCTGCCCGTGGAGCTTGCAGTGGAACGAGAACTGGGCTTCAACGGCAAGCCCGACATCGAGGCCTTCGGCATCGCTGAATTCAACGAAAAATGCCGAGAATCGGTGCTCAGGCACGTAGACGCCTTCTCCGAGATGACCTCGCGGATGGGTTACTGGGTCGACATGGACCAGGCCTACTGGACCATGAGCCCGGAATACATCGACAGCGTCTGGTGGTCGTTGAAGACCATCTTCGACGCCGGGCTGCTGGAACAGGACCACCGCGTTTCGCCATACTGCCCCCGGTGCGGAACCACCCTCAGCGACCACGAGTTGGCCCAGGGGTACGAGACGGTCGTCGACCCTTCGGTATTTGTCGCCTGCCCGGTCGTGGGTGGTGACCTGGCCGAGCGGTTCCCCGGCGTGCAACTTCTCGTGTGGACGACCACCCCGTGGACGTTGGTCTCGAACACCGCCGTGGCCGTTGCACCCGAGGCCGTGTATGCGGTGGCCCGCACCGGTGAGGCCACGTTCGTCGTGGCCGAGGACCTGCTGGCCGCCACCCTCGGTGACGATGCTGAAGTCCTTGAACGCCTCCCCGGACGGGATCTGGAAGGCGTGCGCTACCAAAGGCCATTCGAACTGGTGGACATCCCCGACGCCCACTTCGTGATCCTGGGCGATTTCGTCACCACCAGCGACGGCTCGGGCATCGTACACCTGGCCCCGGCATTCGGCGCTGATGACCTCGCGGTGTGCCGCGAGTACAACCTGCCGGTAGTGAACCCGGTGCAAGCCGACGGGAACTTCGCACCGGACGTGCCCCTGGTCGGCGGACAGTTCTTCAAACACGCCGACGAGGCCCTGGTGGCCGACATGGCCGCCCGCGGACTGCTGTTCAAACGGGTGCCGTACGAACACGCCTATCCGCACTGCTGGCGCTGTCACACACCGTTGATCTACTACGCGTTGCCCTCCTGGTACATCCGCACCACGCAGGCCAAGGACGAACTGCTCGGGCAGAACGAGGCGACCAACTGGTTCCCGGAGACGATCAAGTGGGGTCGCTACGGTGACTGGCTGCGCAACAACATCGACTGGGCGTTGTCGCGCTCGCGATACTGGGGCACGCCGCTGCCGATCTGGCGCTGCGACCAGGACCATCTCACCGCCGTCGCCTCGCGCGCGGAACTGTCGGATCTGACCGGACGCGACGTCAGCACGATCGACCCGCACCGGCCGTTCGTGGACGACATCACCTTCCACTGTCCGCAGTGTGACGCGACGGCCACCCGGGTGCCCGAGGTCATCGACTGCTGGTACGACTCCGGAGCCATGCCGTTCGCCCAGTTCGGATACCCGGCACACAATGCCGAACAGTTCGAGAAGTCCTACCCCGCTGACTTCATCTGCGAGGCGATCGATCAGACCCGCGGCTGGTTCTACACGCTGATGGCGGTGGGCACCCTGGTCACCGGCCAGTCCTCGTATCGCAACGTGCTGTGCCTGGGTCACATCCTGGACGCCGAGGGCCGCAAGATGAGCAAGCACCTGGGCAACGTGCTGGAGCCGATTCCGCTGATGGACGATCAGGGCGCCGACGCGTTGCGCTGGTTCATGCTCGCCTCCGGGTCGCCGTGGCAGGCACGCCGCGTGAGTGCAGAAGCATTGCAGGAGGTTGTCAGCAAAGTTCTGTCGACGCTGTGGAGCACCGCATCCTTCCAGGCGTTGTACGGCAGGCTGTCCGACTGGACACCGGGTAGCGACGACGCGCAGCCGACGATGATGGACCGATGGGCTCTGTCCCGCACGCATGCGACGGTCCGCGACGTGGACGCCGCTCTGGAGAGGTTCGACTCCCAGACTGCCGGCCGACTGATCGCCGAGCTGATCGACGACCTCTCGAACTGGTACGTCCGGCGTTCCAGACGGCGGTTCTGGGAGGGCGAACCGGCCGCGCTGCAGACACTGCACACCTGCCTGCGCAGCGTGGTGCTCATGATGGCCGGCTTCACGCCGTTCATCACCGAACGGCTGTGGCAGGACCTTTTCGCAGACTCTGAAGGGGTGGAAAGCGTCCACCTGGCGTCGTGGCCGCAGGTGGACGAGTCAGCGATCGACGGGCAGCTCGAGAACCGGATGGCCTTGGTGCGCCGACTGGTGGAGCTCGGTCGCGCGGCCCGCGCGGAGTCCGGCATGAAGATCCGGCAGCCGCTGTCCCGTGCGCTGGTGGCAGCTGCGGGCTGGGAAGAGTTGGACGCACCTGCGCGCGCCCAGATCGCCGAGGAACTCAACGTCGAGTCGCTGGAATCCCTGGCTGATGCGGGAGCCTTGGTCCGGGTCAGCGTCAAGCCGAACTTCCGCACCCTGGGCAAGCGGTTCGGCAAGCGGACTCCGCTGGTGGCACAGGCCATCACCGCCGCGGACGCCACCGGACTCGTCACTGCCCTGCGTAAGGGTGAAGGTGAAGTCGACGTTGAGGGTGAGGTCGTGTCCCTGGATGAGACTGAGGTGATCGTCACCGAGGTCCCCGAGGAGGGTTGGACGGTGGCCAGTGCCGGCGGCGAGTCGGTGGCGCTCGACCTGCACCTGACCGATGAACTGCTGGTGCTGGGAATGGCGCGCGACGTGGTTCGCACTTTGCAGCAGGCGCGCAAGGATTCCGGCTTCGAGGTGACCGATCGGGTCATGTTGTTGTGGCAGTCGGACGACGACCGGGTCATCGAAGCATTCGAGAAACATGGCGCGATGATCGCCGGGGAGATCCTGGCCGAGGAGATCGTGCACACTGCGGCGCCCGCCGCCATGAAAATGCACGATCCCCAGATGCGCGTGGCCCTGCGGCGCGCCTAGCTCTGCGGCGCGACAGTCAAGAAGGCCACCGGTCGATAGTGCCCACGCGGGGGTCAGAACCTCGCGACGATCGCAATCACGATCTGCAGGCCGATGAACAGCACCAAGAAGGCGACGTCCAACTGGATCCCGCCGAAGCGCAGAGGCGGGATCACCTTGCGCAGTGCGCGCAATGGTGGGTCTGTCAGGGTGTAAATGATCTCCGCGATCACCAGCACGAACCCTTTGGGCTTCCAGTCGCGCGCCAGCATCTGCACGATGTCGAACACCAGACGTCCGATGAGGACGAGCAGATACAGCCAGAGAACATTGACGATGACGCTGGCGACCGGACTCATACAGGTCCGCCTACGGGATCAGGCTGGAGCGCACCGAGTTGGTGAGTTCCACACCCTTCGGCGTGAGCAAAAAGACCTTGCCGGCGAGGCGCTCGATGGTCCCGTGCAAACCGAAAGTCAACCCGGACGCAAAGTCGATCATGCGCTTGGCGTCTTCGGGGGTCAGCCCAGTGAGGTCCATGGAGACGACATCGCCAGCGCGGAAGCTCTCGCCGATCGCCCGGACGTCGGCATAGGCCGACGGACTCATCCGCACGACGTCGTACGCGGCATCGATGCGTCGCGGAACGGTCGGGGCGAAGTCAGCCCTGGGGGCGCTTTGCTCCACACCGATGTCCGCGGCTGGGCGGGTCCGCGTGGCATGACCTTCCCGGTCCTGCCGCTCGTCGTACTCGAATCCGTATTCGTCCTCGGTGAGACCGAGGTACACGGCAACCTTCTGGCGCAAGGTGCTCACTGCGCTTCTCCTTCGTTGAACTTCCCGCCCTTAACAGGACGGTACCTGACGTTTGGGCGGCTGCCCATCACGGCTGTGCCGATGCGTAGGTGTGTCGCACCATGTATGACCGCGACTTCGAGATCCTGGCTCATTCCGGCGGAGATCACGTCCGCATCTGGTACCTCGTCGCGCACCAACGCCGCCATCTGCGACAGTCGTGCGAACGCCGGCCCCGGGTCCTCACCCAAAGGGGCCACCCCCATGACCCCGCGTACCCGAAGCCCGTCGGCGGCCAGCACGCGATCCAGCAGCCCGGGCACATCGTCGGGGGCTGACCCACCGCGCTCTGGACGTGGTGTGGGATCCAGATTCACCTGGATCAGCACATCCTGGCGTTTCGACGCCGCGTGGGCCGCCTTGTCCAACGCCTTGACCAGCCCGGGCCGGTCAACGGTGTGCACCAGGTCGGCGTAGGACACCACCGACTTCGCCTTGTTGGACTGCAGTTGTCCGATGAAGTGCCAGGTGAGCTCGAGGTCGGCGCATTGCGCGTGTTTGGCCGACGCCTCCTGGTCACGGTTCTCCCCCACGTCCGCGACGCCCAGCGCTGCGAGTCGGTGGACGTCATCGGCGCCGAAGAACTTCGTCACGACGATCAACTTCGCCACGGGGCGTCCCGCTGCCTCACACGCGGCCTGGATACGCGCCCGGACCGCCATCAGATTCTGCGCCAACTCGGCCGTACGGGGGTCATTCATGCCGACCTCCGCGCGACGACGATCGCCTGGCGGCCAGTGACGCCGTCGCGGCGGTATGAGTACAGGCCCGGATCCTCTGCGGTACAGCGGGGATCAGCACTCGACTCCACCTGGTGGTCGCGCAACTGCTTCTGAACGCCCGCCCGGACATCCACGCCGACGCCGGATGATGTGACCACGACCGCCTCGGGCACCACCATCCGCACCTCTTCTGCGCGCTGCGCATCGACCTGGTAGCAGTCAGCGCAGATGCTGGGTCCCAGATGGGCCCGCGCGCCGCGCAGATCGGCTCCGGCATCGGTCAAATCGCGCAGGGTGTGCGCGACGATCTGTTCGACGAGCCCTTTCCATCCGCAGTGCACAGCTGCGATCCAGCCGTCCACGGTGGCCAGCGCCACCATGACACAGTCAGCACCCTGCGCTGCCAGACCCAGATCCGCCTGATCAGTGATCAACGCGTCGACACCGGGCACGTCCGGACCGGCCTGGCTGACCCGAGCCACCCGGTTGGAATGGGCGGCCCTGGCGAACACCACCGACGGCACGCCCAGTCGCTCGGCGACGGCGGTACGGTTGCGGGCTACCGCCCGGGCGTCGTCGCCGACGTGGACCGCCAGGTTGTTGAAGGCGAACGCCCCCTGACTCGCACCGACGCTGCGGTCGGTGACGAGCCAGGAGGCGTCATGCAGAATGCCTGAGGTCACTTCAGGAAATCGGGGACGTCCAGGTCATCGGCGTCCTTCGAACTTCCCGCGGCGTCCTCGAAGGAGACCGCGCGTGTGGCCGGGGCCAGGGGACGACCCACCTCGTCCGAACGACTCGACAGATCGATCGACTCGCGCTCGACAGGCAAGGTGGAGCTGGGCAGGAAGCCTTCGGTGATGCCAGCTCGGTTCGGCGTCGTCAGACGCGGCAGCGGGGCACCACCGTCGAAGCCGGCAGCGATGACGGTCACGCGGACCTCGTCGCCGAGCGTGTCGTCGATGACCGTCCCGAAAATGATGTTCGCCTCGGGGTGGGCGGCATCGGACACCAGCCGTGCGGCCTCGGTGATCTCGTGCAGGCCGAGGTCGGCACCGCCGGCCACACTCAACAGGACGCCGTGTGCACCTTCGATGCTCGCCTCGAGCAGCGGTGAGGAGATCGCCATCTCGGCAGCGGTCATTGCGCGCTCATCGCCTCGGGCGGAGCCGATCCCCATGAGGGCCGACCCGGCACCGGCCATGACGCTCTTCACGTCGGCGAAGTCCAGGTTGATCAGACCGGGAGTGGTGATGAGGTCGGTGATCCCCGAGACACCCTGCAGCAGGACCTGATCGGCCTGCTTGAACGCGTCGATCATGGAGATCGTGCGGTCGGCCAGCGCCAGCAGTCGGTCATTAGGGATGACGATCAGGGTGTCGACCTCTTCGCGCAGCGAGTCAATACCGCTCTCGGCCTGCGTGGCACGGCGACGTCCTTCAAACATGAATGGACGGGTCACCACACCGATGGTCAGGGCGCCGAGCTCCTTGGCGATGCGCGCCACGACGGGTGCGCCACCGGTACCGGTGCCACCACCTTCACCGGCGGTCACGAAGACCATGTCCGCGCCGCGCATGACCTCGGCGATCTCCTCGGCGTGGTCCTCGGCAGCCTTGCGCCCGACCTCGGGGTCAGCACCGGCACCCAGACCGCGGGTCAGTTCGCGACCGATGTCGAGTTTCACATCGGCGTCGGACATCAGTAGAGCCTGCGCGTCGGTGTTGACGGCGATGAACTCGACACCCTTGAGGCCGAATTCGATCATGCGGTTCACGGCGTTGACGCCGCCACCGCCGATTCCGACAACTTTGATCACTGCGAGATAGTTCTGGGGAGCGGCCACCAGAGATCCTTTCTAGGTCAATGTTCCAAGGCTCCACATCACGTTGAGGTCAACACAATGTGGCGGTACCACTACGCCAGGGCAGCGCAGCGACACCGTTGCGTTCCGGTCCTCTCAGACCAGTGGGGGAAGTAGCCGCTTGGATCGCCGTAAACCTCTACTTGAGGCTTATCCGACCCCCCTCACGGGCTCTGAGAAGGAGACTAGTACGCAAAAGGTGAGGTGCAAGCAACTCTCCCAAAGAAGTCAATGAATTTGTCGGATCGACATGCGAAACGTCGCGTCTTCGCCGAGAAATGCCCCATATTTCAGGCTTAACAAGAGACTTAGAGTCAGACTGGGCCATGCATTTGGGCGCTGGACGAGAGCAGGAGGGGTGGCCCCGGCTCATCGAAGAGGTGTACCGCCTCTAGGACGCCGCGGTGTTGCCCGTTCGATGTGAGCGAGGAGTCATGTCCACGAACTACCAGCCATCCGACGCTTTTCGGTAAGAACCCGACCTCTCCAGAGGCTGCTGCAGCATTGACGGGCTGGGCCGCTGCCATCGTCCTGCCATGCGAAGCCCCGGTGTGCGTGGTCGGGGTCTCTCAGGTTTGGGCGTGAAGCAGGCCGGTGACCCGAACCTCCCTGAAGCGGGTCAGTCGGTGACTACGCCCAGCGGCACTTCGCCACCCTCCGGTGTCGGTGTCGGAGTGGGAGTGGGAGTCGGTGTCGGTGCTGGGGGTTGCGTCGTGGTGGCCTGCGGGCTGGGAACCGCAGGGGTGTCGACAACCTCCGGTGTGGGCGGCGCGTCCGCGGTGCTCGGGGTGTCCGGATTCGACACGTCGTACCAACCGGCCTTGGTGGACAGCAACACCGTCAGGACCTGCGACTTGTACTCCGAGTCCTGCGCCGAACCCCAGTTGACCACAGCATCGGTCTTGCGCATCGTCACGCGGATCGTGCTCGGAGAACTCGCCGAGATCGTCGCGACCTGGGATCTGATCTCCGGCGTCATGCCTGCCAGCGCTTGCAGCATGGCTGTGTTGGTCATCTCGTCCGGCGAGCGCTGGACGATGGGCAGGTCTTTGGGCTTCTCGGTGCTGACCACGAAGGCGACACCGTTGGCGTCCAGCAGATCCCAGCCGCCGTCGGCTTTCTGCATCGCCACGGGTGACCGTTCGGTGACCGACAGGACGACAGTGCGAGGCCAGGACCGGATTACGTCCACCGAGGCCAGTTGTGGAAGATCGGCCAGCCTGGCGGTCGCCGCGCGAACGTCGACCCGCATCATCGG
>Ga0116164_10000465_pt1 | contig 35049 bp, 28 predicted proteins | sample AD_UKC109_MetaG_FD_89888 | JGI IMG/M metagenome (GOLD analysis project Ga0116164, IMG submission 89888) | Active sludge microbial communities of municipal wastewater-treating anaerobic digesters from Hong Kong - AD_UKC109_MetaG | ecosystem: Engineered > Bioreactor > Anaerobic > Digestate... | reverse complement strand
CCTGCTGCCCTCCCGAAGCCAAAGCCACCTGGGCTTTTTCACGAGCGAGAAAAAGCCGAAAGAGCTCAAGGTTGGCTTCTACATCATCCACCACGAGAATTCGCACGGGAATATCCTTCAAAGCTTCGTCGGATTTTTCCGGTTGCATGCCGGGACAAAAATTTGTACGCTGCTCCGTAAAAATCATACAGCCACGCCTTTCCGCACTCTCCGCCTCTTTCCGAACCTTCACGATAATGCCATGCAACATTGCCATACAATATTGCCTATTTATACGACTACTATATCCCTATTATTGGGAAATCCTTCCAAAAAGCAAGATTTTTCCCTTTTTTCCCGCTCCCTCAGCTTTATTCCAAATAGATGTAATACTGGAGAGGCCGCCCCTGTTTGCGGTACTCTACCTTGAGATCCACCTGCCGGGTTTCCTGGAGATACCGGAGATACCGGCTCACTGTGGATGCGGAGAGCCCCGTCTCTTCCTGAATATCCGCAGAGCAGAGAGGGCGTTCCGCTTTGCGCAGCATTTGGCGGATCATCTCCAAAGTCTCCACGTGAAGCCCCTTGGGCATTTCCACCACCGCCCGACCTCCACCTCCGGCATGCCGCAGAATAACATCCACTCCCCGTTGATCCACATCGCCATCGAGAGAGCTGAGGGAGCTTCGATACTCTTTGTAGGCCAGAAAAACCTTCTGGAGCCTTTCGAAGGTGAAGGGTTTTGTAATGTAATCGAAGACTCCGAGCCGTGCGGTGAGAGCCACGTCATCCGCTTTTTTATCCGAGGAAACCACGATGACATCCACTCCGTCGTGCTTCGTCCGGATGCGCCTCAATCCTTCCAAGCCGTTCTGAGAGCCGAGATAAATGTCCAGAAGCACAAGATTCACGGGCTGCTCCTCCAGGACTCGGAACATCTCCTCCAGAGAAGTCGCCACTCCGAGCATGGAAAAACCCTCCACGGAACTTACGGCGTTTTCCAAAAGGAAGGCCACCATACTGTCATCCTCTACAATCAATACGCCTATTCCTTGTTCCACCACGTCAGCCTCCATACTGGTCTTACTCGCGGAATCCCTTTCGGGCATTCCGGCTACCCCATATCCCCCTGTTGCCCGCTTTCCGGAAAAAGCTCTTCCATCTTTTCCCGGAAATCCTCCACCCCGAAAGGCTTTTTGAGAATCCACACGTCTTCTCGCCCCTTGAAATCTTCGGGAAGCCCGGTATCCATGAAGGCGGTACAGAAAAGCACCGGCGGCGGAGACCCCATGGCCGCAATGGCCCGATATGCATCCAATCCGTTCATTTCGGGCATCATCACGTCAAAGACAAGGGCGTCGATACGATCCCGCAATAAGGAAAAGAGATTTACCGCCTCCCGGCCGTTTTTCGCCACGATCACCCGATACCCCAAAGATAGCAGCATTTCTCTGGAAAACTCCCGTACCACCTCGTCATCCTCCGCAAAGAGAACGGTCGCATATTTTTGCTGTTCCCCGGAAACGGGAGCTTCCCGGAAAGCTTTTCCGGGTTTTTCCGTTTTTCCCGATCCCTTCACCTCGGAGGAGAGCTCCCCGAGAACCAAATCTTTTTCTTCCCCGCAGGGAAGATATATGCTGAAAAGGCTGCCCTTTCCGGGCTCGCTCTCCACCTCCACATATCCCCTGTGACGGGTCGCCACTGCATAGACGATGGAAAGCCCCAGGCCGTTTCCCTTACCCCGCTCCTTGGTGGAATAAAAGGGCTCGAAAACCCTTTCCCGCACCTCCTTGGACATTCCCGGACCGTTATCCCGAACCGAAAGCAGAAGGTACTGTTCGCCAAGGACCTCCGGGGCAATTTTCTCCCGAAGTTTTTCTCCCGGGAAAAGGGCCGTGGAAATCCAGATCTGCCCGCTTTCTCCCAGTACATCCCGGGCGTTGACGCAAAGATTCATTACCACCTGCCGGATCTGTCCGGGATCCGCCAGGAGATCCGGGAGATTCCCTCCGGGAGTGAAGGTGATATCGATGCCTTCGGGCATAACGTGTCCCAGCATTTCCGCCATTTCTCTCACGAGAGAATTGATGGAAATTCTCTCCAGGCGATAGGTTCCCTTGCGGTGGAAAACAAGAAGTTGTTCGATAAACTCCCGGGCCCGATGGCATCCATTGTATATGGAAGAGCCGAAAAATTCTATTTTTTCCCGCTCCTCCGGAGGATTGTGCATAAGAAGTTCCGCATATCCGTGGATAATCTGAAGCATGTTGTTCAGATCGTGGGCTATCCCTCCCGCAAGGCGTCCCACGGCTTCCATCTTCTGGGCTTGGAAAAGCTGGGCTTCCATGTTTTTTTCTTCGGTAATATCTTCCATAACCCCTAAAACAAGCCGCAAATCCCGGGATTCCTCGGGATCGAGCAAGGGAAGTTTCACAAGCCGGATAAGGTGTTCCCTTTCCTCCCGGAAGAGACGTACCTCTTCACGGATCAAAGGTTTACCTCTCCGAAGCACTTCCTCGTCCTGCTCCTTGAGGTGTTTTGCCACATCGGGCTGAAAATGTTCGGAATCTCTTTCTCCGAGGATCTCTTCCTTGGGAATCCCCGTGATCTCCTCCATTCGGGAATTCCAGAAGACATACCGAAATTCCTGGGAGGGATCTTTCAGGAAAATTCCCATGGGAATGGAATCCACAAGCCGTTGAAGCAAATTTTTCTGATAGCTGAGCTCCTTCTCGAAACGCCGCTGTTCCCGGATATCCCGGGCGAGGATACCGAAACGCGAGGGTTGCCCCTCCATATGAATGGGAACCATAACTTGAGAAACGGGTATCTCCTCCCCTTCCATGGAACGAAGATACCGCTGTCGGGGATGAATGAACATGCCCTCCAGGAGGGCGGAACTCTCCCGAAGCAGGGAACTCACTTCGGAGCTGGAATAAATATCCTCCAGCCGCCGGGGGTATCCCAAGGCACGCCATTGCAAAAGCTGCAATCCCGATTTGTTGACATACTCGATCTCTCCCCGGGAATTGATAATACAGACGAAATCGCTGGTATTCTCCAGGATGGTGGAAAAACGATGCATACTCCGGAGCAGACGCTCCCGTTCGTATTCTCCCAGAAAACGGGCGGTAACGTCCTGAACGATACAGAGAACGCCTTCGGGCTCCCGCCGTTCGTTTTCTTCGGGAACGAGCCGGGCTTCGTAATAACGCCCCTGATTGCGGAGAGATACGGGGTCTTCCGGCAGATCCCGGACCCCCTGGAAATAGGGCTGAAGATACTCCTCCTCCAGGGCCCGGAAAGAGGGAGGGAGCTTGGTCTCCCGCAAAAGTTTTCCCAGCACGAAAATAGCCCGGGACACGGAAAACATCTCCATACCTCTGGCGTTGACGAAGAGAAGGCGGCCTTCCGAGCTGATTCGGAAAAGTCCGTCCGGAAGATTTCCCGCCAGAGAACGCCATTCCTTTTCCTTGGATTTCACCCGCTCGTGAGCTTCCTGAAGAGGGGTCAGGTCGTAGGAAATTCCCCAGAACCCCTCTTCGCCCTCCTCCCAGAGAGGTACCGCCGTGTCGATAAGGGTACGCCACCGCCCCTTGTCGTCCCGTATTCGATAGGAGAGGGAAAAAGTTTTTTTCCGTGCCACCGCATCCGCATAGACCCGGGAATATCGCTCGAAATCCTCCGGATGGACCCGCTCCTCCCATGAAAGATTTGTCGAAGCCCCCTCTTCGGAACTCTCCGGGGTTCCTCCCAAAAGGGAAATCCACGCATGGTTCCAGAAAAACCGGGTTCCCTCCTTATCGGATTGCCAGAGAGGTATAGGAATATTATGAAGAAGCCGGAAGGTAGCGTCCCGGGATTCCTCCATTTTACGATAGGGATTGAAAAGCCCCGCCACCAGAACGCCCCGAAAGAGGCAGTAGAAGGAAATTCCCTTGAAGACATGTCCCATCATATTCACCCAGGCAAAGACGCTTTCGTAAAGAGTGAAGCAAAATTCCGCCGCTATGGTGAATACCAGGGCTCCCACAAAGGGAAGAAGCTGAATTTCCCGGATATCCTTTCTTCGCAAAAGTACCAGGGCCAAGGCCCATCCCAGAAGCGCCACGATGATGTACTCACTGAAAATCTTGAAGGGAGTAAGCCCCACTCCAGGGATATAGCAGGGAGGGAAAATCGGTTTAAGAACGATGGTGCCGAAGGCGAGAAGAAAGAGGGTGTAGTAAAACAGGGGGATCCCCCGGGCGGAAAGCCGACGGTTCCGGCATAAAAGAGCGCCCAGAAGGGAAAAGGCCTCGATATAGCGGGCGGATACCCAAAATTGCGTAGTCACTCCGGAGCCTCCGAAAGGAAGGAGGTTCATTCCCTCGTAGGTAAGGGCATGAAGGAAGTCGAGAGCCCCGATGACGAGATAGGCGTATCCGAGAATAAGGAGCATGGTGTTTCTGGAATAGGCATACGAGGCTTTGCCAAAGCAATAAATGCTCCAGGCCACCGCGATGGACCAGCCTTCCACCGTCACGTGTCCCACGAGAAAGTTGTATTCCGAGAGAGCGTAAAAGAAAAGAGATAGCCCCAGAACCTTGATCAGCAGCTCCGCCATTTCCTTCCGGGATTTCACGAAAAACCTCCTTTTTCCGGATTGCCTAGGTAAAATCCGGAATATACTCTTGCCACTCGGGATAACTTCGCAAAAGCTCCGAAGCAGATCCCTCCTCGTAATCCTCCTGGAGATATTCCGGAGAAACGGTAATGCCGAAGAGGGCATATCCTCCAGGGGGCGGAGAAAGGAGCCGTGCTCCCTGCCAGGCTCCCGGAGGGACCAGGACATAAGGACTCCTTTGCGGACCATGCCCCAAAAGGGTTCGCCTCTTGAAGCCCGGAGAGAGTACCAGGTGCTCCGCGGGATACCCCTCCAGGAAAAACCAGAGTTCCTCCGCCGTGCCAAGGCGATGAAGCCTGGAAACATCCTTTTCTCCGAGAAGATACAGTATGCTCGAAGCCCTTCGGCGCAGGCCCGCCCTCCCGGGAAACTCTTCCCGGGAGGTAAAGACTCTTCGAAAATAGCCGCCTTCGCCGGGAAGAGGCGAAAGTTCCAGCTCCCGAATGCAAGCCTCCGCATTCTCCCAGGAAAGATTTCCGGGGAAAGATCTTTCACGTTCCTTTTTTGTCATGGCATGGGAAACTCCTTTTTTCGCAATTCCGAAACGCAGGTTCCTCCGCCTCTAAGTATAAGGGAAACGGAAACGATATGGTGCTACATTCCAGAAAATTGCTCCTATTTGATCAACATTCATCAGCTTCTACCCACACAAAAATCCCCCTTTTCCCCCGGTTTTCCTAGAAAAACGAACATTTTTACATCTGCACGAGGTATCGGGAGGAAACTTTTCTTGTGCCCATTCTGACAGAGGGGATGACATTTTCCCTGTCCCGTTTAGGGGTGACATTATTCCTGTCCCGTTCCAGGCAAAAAATTAGAGGTTGACATTTTTCGGTATGGCAGATACAATTCCCGCTAATTTACATTGCGTTGCCACCGGGCAAAGAAAGGGGGGACCCAAAAATCATGATGATTATGAGCGATTTTTCCGCCGTCGTCGTTATTATTCTTGTACTGCTTATTAGCTGCGGGTCCTCTCCTGGAGAACCGGTGGTAAGGTAGCGCAGTACTACTTACTACTAGGGATTTCAGGACCGGGGCCCGTTTTTACGGGCTCCGGTCCTTTTTTGTATTTCAAGATCCTTTGCTAAGGAGGAAATTCAGCTATGCTGCACACCATCAGTGTTTTAGCAGAAAACCATCCGGGAGTTCTATCACGCCTCGCAGGACTCGTTTCCCGACGGGGATACAATGTGAACAGCCTGAGCGTAGGAAAAACACACTCCCCCGGGCTTTCTCGCTTCACCCTCGTCGTGGAGGGAGACGACGTGATGGTAGACCAGATTACAAAGCAAATAGCCAAGCTCGTGGAGGCCGTGGAGGTCACCAATCTGAGCGAAGGCTCCTACGTAGAACGATGGCTTACCATGATCAAAGTACGGGCTCCCATGAACAATCGCCCCCATGTCCTTCAGACCGCCGAGGTTTTCCGCTGTCGCGTGGTGGATATGGGAGAGGACGCCATCGTTCTGGAAGCCACGGGAGACTCGGGGAAGGTGGGAGCTCTTCTCGAGGCGGTACGCCCCTTCGGTATTCTCGAAGTAGCCAGCAGCGGCGCCGTAGCCATGTCCCGCACGGGATTCGCGGGGGTCCGGGAGCTGCACTGAACTTTTCTCCTTTCAGGGAGCAAGGCCCTCATTCCCAAAGGAAAGAGGGCTTCCATATCATAAAAAAAATCACAGGAGGTACTTTTTCATGGCAACCATGTATTACGACAAAGACGCGAACCTTTCTCTTCTTGAAAACCTTACCGTGGCGATCCTCGGCTACGGAAGCCAGGGACACGCCCATGCCCAGAACCTGAAGGATAGCGGCATCTCCGTAATTGTAGGCCTCCACGAGGGAAGCCGCTCCAAGGCCAGGGCGGAACAGGACGGTTTCAAGGTTCTTTCGGTGGCGGAAGCCTCCGCCCAGGGAGACGTGGTGATGTTCCTCATGCCCGATCACGTACAGGCCCAGGTTTATACGGAACACGTGCGGCCCAATCTCAAGAAGGGAGCCGCCCTCGCCTTCGCTCACGGCTTTACGATTCACTTTCACCAGGTAGTACCTCCCGCAGGAAACGATGTTTTCATGGTAGCTCCCAAGGGCCCGGGACATCTGGTACGCCGCATGTACCAGGAGGGCAAGGGAGTTCCCGGACTTATCGCGGTCTACCAGGATGCCTCGGGAAAAGCCCGGGAACTGGGCCTGGCCTATGCATCGGGAATCGGCTGCTGCCGGGCGGGAGTCATCGAAACCACCTTCGAGGAAGAGACGGAAACGGATCTCTTCGGCGAGCAAGCGGTGCTTTGCGGAGGCGTCACGGAGCTGATCAAAGCGGGTTTCGAAACCCTGGTGGAAGCGGGATACCAGCCGGAAATCGCCTACTTCGAATGCCTCAATGAAATGAAACTCATCGTGGACCTCATGTTCGAGGGAGGCCTGGAGTGGATGCGCTACTCCATCAGCGACACCGCGGAATACGGAGATTGCATCGCGGGGCCCAAGGTCATCGGGGAGGCTTCCCGGGAAGCCATGAAGGAACTTCTGAGAAACGTCCAGAGCGGCACCTTCGCACGGGAGTGGATTCTGGAAAACCAGACCCACCGGCCGGTACTGAAATCGTGGAGACGCCGGGAGTCTCAGCATCTTCTTGAAAAAGTGGGGAAAGAACTCCGCACTATGATGCCCTGGATGGAAGCCAAGGAAGCCCCTCGAATTAAATAGCCCTTTCAAGGGCCTTTTCGGATATGTAAGGAGTTGAAAAAAATGGCCGAGGATTTTGTACGTATTTTCGATACCACTCTTCGAGACGGAGAGCAGTCCGCCGGTGTCAATCTGAACACCGCTGAAAAGATACAGATTGCCCATCAGCTTGCCCGGGCCAAGGTCGATATTATCGAAGCGGGCTTTCCCGCTGCATCTCCGGGGGATCTCGATGCGGTGCGCCGCATCGCCCGGGAGGTGGAGGGCCCTGTCATTACAGGGCTCGCCCGAACCCGGAAAGAAGATCTTCAGGCGGCCTACGAAGCCGTGCGGGATGCTGCGAAACCCCGAATTCATACCTTCATCGCCACCAGCGACATCCACCTGGAGTACAAGCTCAAGATGACACGACAGGAAGTGCTGGAAGAAGTGCGGCGGGGGGTATCCCAGGCCCGGAGCCTGGTGGAGGATGTGGAATTTTCCGCAGAAGACGCCAGCCGGTCGGATCTGGAGTTCCTCGCGGAGGTTTTCCGGCTTGCTGCGGAAAACGGGGCCACCACTCTGAACATTCCGGATACCGTGGGATATTCCGTGCCGGATCGTTTCGGAACCTTCGTGAAACGCATTATCGAGCTCGCGGATCTCGGGGATCGGGTAATCTGGTCCTGTCACTGTCATAACGATCTGGGCCTCGCCACGGCAAACTCCGTCGAAGCGGTGCGCCACGGAGTGCGGCAGATCGAATGCGCCATAAACGGTTTGGGAGAACGGGCGGGAAATGCCGCCCTGGAAGAATCCGTTATGGCTCTCCGTACGCGATCCCGGCACTACGGCGTGGATACCCGGGTCGACAGCACCAAGCTCTGCGGATTAAGCTCTCTCGTCTCGCGGCTTACGGGATTCTCGGTCCCTCCGAACAAGGCCATCGTAGGAGAAAACGCCTTTGCCCACGAAGCCGGCATTCACCAGCACGGCGTTCTCTGCAACAAGGAGACCTACGAAATCATGCGCCCCGAGGACGTGGGAGCTGCGGGAAGCAAACTCGTCATGGGAAAACACTCGGGCAAACATGCCTTTCAGGATCGAGTTACCTCCCTGGGGTTCAATTTGAGCAAGGAGGAGATCGCCCAGGGATTCGCTATTTTCAAAGATCTCTGTGATCGCAAGGAAATCGTTACGGATGGAGATCTGGAAGCTCTCATCGTGGACGACATTCTCGCCATCATTCCGGAACGCCGTTACTCCCTGGTGGATCTGGCGGTACAGATGTCCATGGGAGAAGCCACCGCCACGGTAACCCTTTCGGACGGCAAGGAACAGAAAAAAGATGCCGCTCCGGGGAACGGCCCGGTGGATGCCACCTACGCCGCCATCCGACGTATTACGGAATTGAATCCAGAACTGGTTTCGTACAACATCAAAGCGGTATCGGAAAAATCCGACGCCATGGGGGAGGCTCGCGTGCGCCTGAGCATGGACGGCCTTCAAGCCCCGGGACGAGGAGTCAGCACCGACGTAGTGGCAGCCAGCGCCAAGGCATATATCAACGCCATCAATCGGCTCTTCCAGTTCGATGCGGTGAGAAGGGGCAATAACGGTCATGCCTAAAACCCTGGTAGAAGCCATTATCGCCGCCCGTACCAAGGATCCCGTCCGGGTGGGAGAAATCTGCAAGGTTCCCGTGGATTTCGCCTTCGCCAACGACATTACCACGCCTCCCGCGGTAACATCCTTCCGAAACATGGGAGCAAAACGGGTTTTCGATAAAGAACGCTGTGCGGTACTTCCAGATCACTTCACCCCCCAAAAGGATATTCCCGCGGCGGAACAGGCAAAAGCATCCCGAGAATTCTCCCAAGAACAGGATATGCTTTACTGGGAGGTAGGCAGGGTGGGAGTGGAACACGCCTTTCTTCCCGAACAGGGATACATCCTTCCCGGCGACATCGTTCTGGGAGCGGACAGCCATACCTGCACCGGCGGAGCCCTGGGAGCTCTCGCCACGGGAGTGGGGAGCACGGATCTCGCTGCCGCCTGGGCTCTCGGGGAGTCCTGGCTCCGGGTTCCTCCCACCCTTCGGGCGGAATTCACCGGATCCCGACCTTCCTTCATTATGGGAAAAGATATGATTCTCGCCCTTCTGAGAAAAATAGGAGTTCAGGGAGCCCGGTACATGGCTATCGAGTTCAACGGAGATAGTCTGGAAGAACTTCCTCTGGACGGTCGGTTCACCATGGCCAACATGGCCATCGAGGGAGGAGGCAAAACGGGGCTTTTCGTACCGGACGAAACCATGCTGCATTACGCCAATCAACGGGCAAAACGCCCCTTCACGCCTCAATATCCCGACAGGGGGGCCCGCTATGCCCGGGAGGAAACCATCCAGGTGGAGTCCCTGGAACCTCTGGTGGCACTTCATCCTTCTCCGGGGAACGTCTGCCCCGCCCGGGAGGCCTCGCACCTTGAAATTCAACAGGTCTTCATCGGCTCCTGCACCAACGGAAGAATTCGGGATCTCGAGGGAGCCGCAAAAATTATCAAGGGGAATAAAATAGCTCCCGGAGTGAGGTGTATCGTGATTCCCGCCTCCTACGAAGTCTACAGCCAGGCCCTGGAACGGGGCTACATCGCCGCCTTCATCGAGGCGGGAGCCGTGGTATGCACCCCCTCCTGCGGCCCCTGCCTTGGGGGACATCTGGGAATTCTCGCATCCGGAGAACGCTGCGTGGCCACGAGCAACCGCAATTTCGTGGGACGCATGGGCTCCCCCAAAAGCGAGGTCGTTCTCGCCAGTCCTCTTACCGCCGCCGCGAGTGCCCTCACGGGGCACGTAACGGACCCCCGGGACTATCTCGGGGAAACTTTCTAGAAGGGGGCCCCATTATGTCCACGATACAGGGAAAAGCCTGGAAATACGGGGATGACGTGGATACGGACGTCATCATTCCCGCCCGCTATCTCGTGACGGGAGATCCCGGAGAGCTCGGCAAACACTGCATGGAAGATCTGGATGCCTCCTTCGTCTCCTCGGTCTCTCCGGGGGATCTCCTCGTGGGAGGAGAGAACTTCGGCTGCGGCTCCTCCCGGGAACATGCCCCCCTGGCCATCAAGGGAGCCGGATGCGGTGGAGTCATCGCAAAATCCTTTGCCCGGATTTTTTTCCGCAACGCCATCAACGTGGGGCTTCCTATTTTGGAATGCCCCGAAGCGGCGGAAGAAATAGAGTCGGGAGATCTCCTTTCCGTAGATACGGAAAAGGGGATCATCACCAATCTTACCAGGGGGACCTCCTATGAAGCCGCAGCATTTCCCCCCTTTCTTTCGGAACTTATCGGCCTGGGAGGGCTGGTACCCTATGTACGGAAAAAGCTGGAGGAGTCCGGACAATGACGAATAAAACGTACCGCATCGCCACTATTCCCGGAGACGGCATCGGTCCCGAAGTTATCCGGGAAACGAAAAAAGTCCTCGAAGCCGGAGGGACCCGTTTCGGCTATACCTTGAAATGGACGGACTTCCCCTGCTCCGTGAATCATTACCTGGAAACCGGGGATATTCTCACATCCTCCATGCTGGAGGAGATGAAAAAACATGACGCTCTGCTTCTCGGAGCCATCGGGGACCCCCGGGTAAAACCGGGAACCATCGAACGGGGAATTCTGCTTACCCTACGCTTCGAACTGGATCAGTACGTCAATCTGCGTCCCGCCAAGAGCTTCGCCCGCACTCCCCTGCCGGTGAAAATCCCGGAAGGAGAACAAATCGACATTCTGGTGGTTCGGGAAAACACCGAAGATTTCTACATGGGCATCGGCGCGGTGGGAAGACAACAACTTTCCTGCGATCTCGCCACCTCCCGAAGGCTCTATTCCATGAGCGGAAGCTGTTCCGCATCCTTCGACAAAGACATACGGGGGGCCATCCAGTTGGGAATCGCCACGGAACCCGGCATCCGGCGGATTACCGCCTGGGCCTGCGAAGCTGCGAAAAAGCGAGGAGAGAGCCGGCTTACTCTGGCTTCGAAATCCAACGCTCTTCCCCAGATTTACGGTTTTTGGGAAGAGATCGCCCGGGATGAGGCGAAACTCCAGGGAATGGAGCTCACGGTGGCCAACGTGGACGCTCTCTGCTATCACCTGGTACGGACTCCTCAAAAATATGGAGTCATCCTCACTCCCAACATGTTCGGGGATATCGTGAGCGACCTCCTGGGAGCCATCGCAGGAGGTTTGGGAATCGCGGCGGGAGCCAATATCGGAGATGGGCTTTCCATGTTCGAACCCGTACACGGCTCCGCACCGGACATCGCGGGAACCGGCAAAGCCAGCCCGGTGGCGGCCATTCTCTCGGGAGCCCTTCTTCTGGAACACCTGGGTCTTGCGAAGGAAGCGAAGATGGTAGAAAAAGCAGTAGGCACCTACCTCGAAACCGCCTCCTTCGAAAACCTCCCCGTCGAAATGGGCGGCAAGGCCTCTACCGAAAAGGCAGGAGACCGTATAGCCTCGATTGTGACAGGCAAGTAAAGGAAAAGAAAGGAGTTGCCCATGACCCTCTCGGGAGCGGAGATGATCATTCAGGCTTTTCAAAAAGAAGGAGTGGAATGCCTTTTCGGCATTCCCGGGGGCTCCGTCATCCCCCTTTACGATGCTCTTTACGATGCTCCCTTTCGTACGGTCCTGATGCGGCACGAACAGGCGGCATGCCACGCTGCGGACGGCTACGCCCGGGTATCGGGAAAGGTAGGAGTCTGTGTGGCTACGTCAGGCCCCGGAGCCACCAATATCGTGACGGGGCTTGCCAATGCCCAAATGGATTCGGTTCCTCTGGTGGTGGTAACGGGGCAGGTGGTAACCTCCTCCATCGGCACCGACGCCTTTCAGGAGGCGGATATCTACGGCTGTTCCCTTCCTCTCGTAAAGCACAGCTTTCTGGTACGCACCATCGACGAACTTCCTCACGCACTTCGGGGAGCCTTCGTCATCGCCTCCTCCGGAAGACCCGGGCCCGTGCTGGTGGATGTGCCTTCCAGCGTGCAGAAGGATCGGGGCATTTTCGACTATCCTCCGGAAGTCAATTTTCCGGGCTATCACCCCGAGAACCGCAAAGATTTTACCCATCTGGAAAGGGCCGTGGCGGTTCTGAGCGCCTCGTCGAAACCGGTTATTCTGGCGGGAGGAGGCTGCATCCTCGGGAAAGCCGAAGCGGAGCTTCTGGTGCTGGCGGAAAAATGCACTCTTCCCGTAGCTACCACGCTGATGGGAAAAGGAGCCTTTCCGGAAAACCATCCCCTCTCTCTCGGTATGGTGGGAATGCACGGCACTCCCCAGGCCAATCTTGCGGTATCCGAAGCGGAGGTCATTCTGGCCCTGGGAACCCGGTTCAGCGATCGGAGCACCGGCGGGAAAAAATTCTACGCTCCGAAAGCCACCATCATTCACGTGGACCTGGACGAGGCGGAGCTGGGCAAAAATATTCCCGCTTCCTTTCCTATTTTGGGAAACACCCAAAAGGTGCTCTCCAAAATGCTCGAAAAACTTCCGGTTCAAAAAGACAGATCTCCCTGGATCGACACAATTGCGGCATGGCGTCGCAACTATCCTCTTAGGGAGAAAACCCCCCCCGGAGCTCTGAGCGTTCCGGGAATTCTCGGAGAAATCCGAAAAAGACATGAAGAGGAAGGAATTCTCACCACCGACGTGGGACAACATCAAATGTGGGCGGCACTGCACTACGAGGTAAACCGCAGCCGCACCTACCTCACTTCCGGCGGCCTCGGCACCATGGGCTTCGGCCTTCCCGCCGCCATAGGAGCGGCTTTCGCACATCCCGGAGAACGCGTGGTCTGCGTCGCCGGAGACGGTGGGTTTTTAATGAATATTCAGGAGCTCGAGACATGCCGGCGCTACAATCTGCCCATCACCATAGTGCTCTGCAACAATGGAAGCCTGGGCATGGTACGCCAGTGGCAGGATCTCTTTTTCCAGCAGCGTTTTTCCGGAACCTGCGAAAATCCCACGTGCTCTTTTATCGAAGTGGCCCGAGCCTTCGGTTTGGAGGCCCATAGCGCCAGCAATCAGGAAGAGCTCGAAAGGGCTCTCGACCAGGGATTCGCCTCTTCCGGCCCTTCCCTGGTGGAATGCTTCGTCCCTCCCGAGGATAACGTCTATCCCATGGTTCCTGCGGGAGGCAATCTCAAAGAGTTTCTTTTCTACCCCTCATAATACTGCCAGTACCCGTGCTGGGTGTCGAACTCTTCGGCACGTTCCAATTTCCCAAGGTAAGGAAAAGCGGCTTCCGCGAGCCGCTTTTCCGCTTTTTTTACGTTCCGTATTTTCAGAAGCAGCGAATTTCTCAAAAGTTTTCTCTTGCCTTCCCTTCTCTGTTATGATAGAGTGCTTTTCGGAATGCTCGACAATTCAAGTAACGCTTTATCACACAAAAGCGACGAGGAGGATTTTACATGTTTCAGAAAAATGCTTTCGAGGATTACCAGGCACTTCGCGAAAATCTTGAAAACCGCTGCAGAGATCTTTGCAAAATGTACGCGGAAGTCTATTTTGAGTCCGCCCAGGAAGAGGATCTCCACGTCATCAACGTGGAAAACGACAGCCAGCGCCTTTTCGTGCACTATGCAGTTCAGGACATAGAGGAGACTCTCACCTTCCCGGTGGAGTACCTCTGGCGCACCAACGAAGAAGTGGGCGTGCTGATGAACATCAACAAGGAAGCCCATATTTTCGCGTGATTCTTCAGAAGTCTTCAAGCAGGAAGCGACATTATCCGTAAAAGGTAAAAGATCCTAAAAGGGGAATATATAAAGGAAAGAAGCCCTTCCTTGCGGAGGGGCTTCTTTCTGGGGGAAGAAACGGGCCGTTTTGGGGTTTTTCAGGGTGGTACTCTCTCTCTATCTCTCTTCTCTTCGAGACATTTTCATTCTCTCAGGTTTCCCCGAAAAGACAAGATTATTTCCACATTTTTCACCCTCTTTTCTTTTATTGAACTTTTCTCCTCTTTCAACCCGGGGAAATTCCGCAAAATTTATGGGAGATACCTCCTTGTATCCGGTTCCAGCCTTTTCTCTCTTTTTTTTTGACAAATGCGATACAATACCCCCACCATCATTTTCAAGAACCCCTTTGAATATCAAACCATCATCGAGGAGGTAAGTCTTTATGCGACAAAAACAACGTTTTTCCGTGATCGTTTTCTCTCTTTTTCTCTTCCTGGGAATCTTTCTTATTCCCGCAAATGGAGGAACCCTCTATCAGGTTTCCACCATCGACGCCCTTATGGACGGAGTCTATCAGGGGAGTCTCTCCATTGGAGATCTCCTGGAACATGGCAAAGCCGGATTGGGAACCTTCCACGCCCTGGACGGAGAGATGATTCTCAGTGAAGGCAGCTGCTACCGGGCTCCCATTTCGGGACAGGTAGAAGAGGTGGCTCCCGAAGAGACCACCCCCTTCGCCTCGGTGGCTTCCTGGAGCGAAGAAGAGGAGGAAAACTCTCTTTTTCCCCAAGTACAAAGCCTGGAGGAGCTCGAAGAGGAGATTCTCAAAAACATATCCAATCTGAACGTTCCCTGGCTGATTCTCGTGAAGGGCACCTTCGAACATCTTCGCTACCGGAGCGTACCTCCCCAGGAAGAACCCTATCCCCCTCTGGCGGAGGCCGCCAAAAAACAGCGTTTCTTCTCCTCCGAAAATCTTGCGGGAGAGTTGGTGGGCTTCTGGAACCCCTCCTACGTGGAAGGCATAAACGTGCCGGGGTTCCATCTGCACTTTCTTTCCAGGGATCGCACCCGGGGAGGGCATCTCGTGGAATGCCGGGGAAAGGATCTCGAAGCGATCCTGGTTCCCCTTCACGAATACATTCTTCTTCTGCCCGATTCGGAAGCCTTTCGCAATGCGGATCTCCGCAAAGATCGCAGCGAGGCCCTTTCCGAGGTGGAACGCCCTTCGGAATCCAGCAAATAAATAGAGATAAAGAAAGGACAATCTTAGGGCCGCACGTTTCGAATGCAAACAGCCGAAGGATTCCTCTTTTTTCGAGAAAAGAGAGGGCCCTTCGGCTGTTTTGTATTTCCTTCTGCAGTTCCTCGAACTTTGCGGAAAAAAGCGGCAAATTCCGAAAAATGCACACCGAATTCCCCCTCAAGATGACAGAAAGGATTTCTTCCCATATACTCTAAGGGTATATCCTGAGAAGAGGAGGTGAGAACAGGATCTCCCCTGAAGCATTCGAAAGAGCAAAGAGCGCGGAGAGAAAAAGATAAGGAACTCTTCAGGAACACAAGGAGGAAAAAACTATGAAACGAATTACGCTGGCATTTCTCGTACTCTGTCTCGTTCTCGCATCCGGAGCGGCCTTCGGAGCCCCGAAGACCATCAAGCTTGCCCACCTCAATCCGCAGCAGCCCTTCGACGTGTCTACCGCCGCCATGTCTGCGGTCTTCAAGAGCATGGTAGAGGCGGAAAGCAACGGAGATCTTCTCGTAACTATCTTCCCCGCTGGACAGCTGGGGAACGAGCGCGAAACCATGGAACAGGTAAAACTCGGAGTGGTTCAAAGCTATATCGCCTCCGCCGGAGGCATGGCAGCCTTCTATCCTCTTTACAGCATCGTGGATATCCCCTTTGCCATTCCCAACTACGATATCGCCTGGAAGGTTTACGACGGCCCCTTCGGGGACCATCTGGCCAAGGAGATCGAGGATAAGGCAGGCTTCAAGGTTCTCGGCTACGGTGAAGCGGGAGGGTTTTTCCAGCTTTCGAACAACCAGCGCCCCATTCAGACCGTGGCGGATATGAAGGGGCTCAAGATGCGCACCATGACGCTTCCTTCGCATCAGAACCTCATGAGAGCCTACGGCGCCGCAGCGACTCCCGTGGCCTGGGCGGAGGTCTACACCGCTCTCCAGACAGGAGTGGTGGACGGCCAGCACAACCCCATTCCCATCGTTCTCACGGGAAAACTCTTCGAGGTACAGAAGTATCTCACCATCACCAACCACCTCTACAGCAGCTATTGCTGGGTGATGAACAAGGATTTCTATCAGGGACTGACGGAAAAGGAAAAGGAGATCGTGGATTCCGCGGCGAGAACCGCCATCGTGGCAGGGCGGGGGCTCAACCGGATCATCGAATCCTCCGAGAAGGGGCTTCCCGCACTGGCGGAAGCGGGCATGGAGATCAACACTCCCTCTCCGGAGGCGCTTCAGGAGTTCCGGGAAGTGGGACTTGCAGCGGCTATGGAGTTTATCAAGGAAACCTATAAGGATGAGGGAGTGGCCCTCGCCCAGATGTATCTGGAAGCCATCGACGAAGCCATGGAGGAGGGAAAGTAGGGGCTCCGCCCCGCTTTTCCTCTCTCCCGGGAGATCCTTATGAATAACGAAAACCTCCGGGAGAAGGATCGGGAGGAGAAAGGCATCTTTCTCCTGGCGAGAAAGATCGGAAACGGCCTGGAACGGGCCCTGGAGATTCCGGTCTTTCTCCTCTCGGTTCTCATGACCGCCACGGTGCTGGGAGGCGTTTTTTTCCGCTACGTCCTCCGCTCCCCTCTCGGCTGGTCCGAAGAGCTGTCCCGTTATGCCATGATATGGATGGCTCTCCTTTCGGTGGGACTCTGCATCTGGCGGCATGAGCACGTGGGAGTGACCATGTTCATCAAGAAACTTCCCCGGCTCCTGGCAAAGGCGGTCATCTTCTGCTCCAATGCGGCGGTTCTCTTCTTTCTCTACGTTCTCGCCGCCCAGGGATTCCGCATGGCCGAGGGAGGAAAGGCCCAGATTTCCACGGCCCTTCATACCACCATGAAATGGTGGCTCATGGCGGTTCCGGTGAGTGCGGTGCTCTGCATGGTTTTTCTCGTCTGCAAGATGATTCTCGACATCCGAAGGGAAAATCTCGACGAAATTCTCATGTCCGAGGATATCGTCACCACGGTGAAACGAGAGGAGGGGCTGGAGTTCGATTCGGTGCCCCTGAAGGAGGAGAAAAGACCATGACCGGTTTTATCACGACCTGCTTTCTCGTTCTTATCGCCCTGGGCATGCCCATCGGTTTCGTTCTCGGCACCACGGGGCTTGGAGCGATTCTCAAGATGGACATCCCCTCCATCCTGCAAATCGTGCCGCAGCGCTACTTCGCGGGGGTAGACATGTTCACCCTCATGGCCATGCCCTTCTTCATTCTCGCCGGAGAGATCATGAACAAGACGGGTATCACCACGCGGCTCGTCAAATTCAGCAACGTTCTGGTGGGGCATCTTCAGGGAGGGCTGGCTCACGCCAACATTCTGGCATCGGTCTTTTTCGCGGGCATTACGGGAGCCGCGGTAAGCGATACCGCCGCCATCGGTTCCATGCTCATTCCCGCCATGACCGAAGAGGGATACGATAAAGCCTTCTCCGCCGCGGTCACCGCCTCCTCCTCCATCATCGGCCCCACCATTCCTCCCTCGAACATCATGGTGATCTACGGAGCCTTCATGCAGGTTTCCATTGCGGGGCTCTTTCTCGCGGGGGTTCTTCCGGGGCTTCTCGTGGCAGGGGCGCTTATGATTCTCACAGCCCGGATTTCGAAGAAACGGGGCTATCCCGTGGGAGAGCGCCGGGCCACCCTGAAGGAAATGCTCATGGCTTTCAAGGACGCCTTTATCGCCCTCCTCATGCCCGCCATCATTCTCGGAGGCATTCTCTCGGGAATCTTCACTCCCACGGAAGCTGCGGCGGTCGCGGTGGCCTACGCTCTGTTCATCGGCTTTTTCGTCTACCGGAATCTGAGCATCCGGGATTTATGGCCTCTTTTCATGAAGATGGCCCGCACCACCGGCGTGGTCTTTCTGGTGATCGCGGCGGCCTCCATTCTCGGCTGGGTACTCACCATCGAACAGATTCCCGAAAAGGTGGCCACCCTTATGCTGAGCATAAGCACCAACAAGTGGATCGTCATGGGAATGATCCTGGCACTCCTCCTCTTCGTAGGAATGTTCATGGATATCGCCGCGGCCCTCATCATTCTCGGCCCCATTCTGCACCCTCTGGCGGTACAGATCGGCTTTCATCCCCTGCACTTCGGCATCATCATGGTGGTATCCCTCAACATCGCCCTCATGACGCCTCCCGTGGGAGCCTGCCTCTTCGTGGCCTGCGGCATAAGCAAACTCACCATCGAGGAATTGAGCCGGGAGATCTTTCCCTTCATTCTCGTGGTGCTGGCGGTGCTACTCCTCATCACCTTCGTTCCCGCCATTCCTCTTTTTCTGCCGAAACTCATGGGAATGGTGTAACAGAAAAACGCCCCGGGAATTCCATTCCATACGGAAAGGCAAAAAAGAGCCCGGAAAAGGGGAGAATTTTCCTTCCCCCTCCGGGCTCTTCCTATAAATCCGGAAACAACCGCCTATTGTCCCTTCTTCCGAAATCCCCGGAACCGACGATAGAGGGCGGGGCCGAAGAAAACCGCCTCCAGAAGAAGCAGTATCAGGATCACTCCACCCATGCCGTTCATGAACCGGGTAAAGGGAGCATCGTAGCGTAAAAGCAGATCCTGGGCCTCCCTCCGAAGGGAGATTACCTTGCCGTCTTTCATGATGCTGCCATAGAGATCTGCCATGGCGGGCTGGAGGATTTCCTTCATTTTTTGAATGTTCCCCTGAACCGCATAGGCCCGGGCAAGCTGATAAACTCCTACGTCCCGCACCTCCGCCTCCGCGGGAAGAACCATGAATTCCCTGTGCTCCGGGGATTCTGCGGAAATCCTCCTGCTCTGAAGCCAGCGCACCCGGTCCTTGGCATAGGCCTTTGCACCATAACGCTCCTGGATGCGCAGAATATCCTCGGGTTTTCCCCTCTCCGCCGCATAGTCCGCATACTCCGCAAAGGCCATGGGCTTCCAGGAAACTCCCGTCTGGGGCTCCACCTCTTTGGAGTAACGCCGGATAATCCGATAGAAGGCATTTGTGGATTTCCCATAGTTGTCCAAGATTTTCCAGCTCTTTCCCTCGAAATAGGCATAGAGAGCCCGCTCTTTGGAGGAGCAGGAAATCCGCGAGAAGGAATCCGCCGCATTTTCATAATCCGTTGCATCGTATTGTTCCCACGCCACGCGCGGTTCCACCGTGTTGCCCCCTCACCCTTCCGCCAGAAGAGGAAACAACACCGTAGTCACGCCGACGAGGAACAGAAAAAGAATTTTTCTTCTCAAAAGCCCTTCCTCCACTTCTTTGAGCAAAATCTTCCGGATTATACCCTGTTATTTTCCATAATGCATCCGCAGAAATCCCGAAAAGGTGTAAAATGGGCAGAGCATATGATTTCCCCGTACCGAAAAAGGAGGTGCTCCATGAGGCTTTTGTCCTCTATAACAATGAAAAAGAACACCCTCCTTCTTTGTGCAGCATGCCTTTTTTGGGGAACTCTTCTCTCCGGGGGGTGCGGGCTTCGAAAAGAAACTCCTTCCTCTTCGGCACCGAAAACGTTCTCTTCCGTAGTGGCGGTTCCGGTGCGCCCGAAAACGGTTATCCCCGGCAAGAGCCGGGATGGAAAGATACCGGGGCTTCGCCCGCTCTCTCCTCCTACCCCCACCCTCGCCCCCATTCCCGGCGTGGGAGGAGGAAAGGCATTCTCCCACGGAGACATTCCCGGCAAAGATCTCTCGTTGCAGGAACTTGCCTTGGTCATGAATCATCCCGCTCCGAAGAAGAAAAAAGACATTCTTTCCTCCCGGGATTTGGGAATGCTCGGCGAAATAGCGGATTCGGTGCAGGATTTTCGGGATTCCCTGGAAGAATCCACCCTTCGGGAAGGGTCCAAGGCCCTCAACGCCCTTCCTCTGGTGTACGCAGAGCCCGATAAAGCTACGGTGGACTACTCGGGTGGCACCTTTTCCATCGGGATCTCCATACCAGTAGAACGCCTCCGGATCGGCAAGCCTCTCGATCCGGAAAGCAAGGATGCTCCCGCCTCTCAAAAGAAGTAACACTGTCTTTTCGTACCACAAAAAAGACTTCAGCTTACGGAAGCTGTCCCGACTCTGAAAATCTCTGGGAAACGGAGTGCTTTTATCATGCCCGCATACGGTACCTTCTTCCGAAAAGCAACATCCCTCGTTCTTCGGGGGATCTCCTTTCTTTCGCCTTGTTTCCGTTCCCGCACCTCCCGGAAGCGAGCTCTTTTGTGGTGCCCTCGAAAGAATTCCCTGCTCCAGGGGCTTATCCTGGCGCTGTTTTTTCTCTTTCCGGTATTCCCGACTCTTGGAAACCCTGACAGAACAAACCTTTCCGCCGCCGCATCGGAACGCGTCATCCGGTACGGCATGCCGGAACTTCCGCCTCTCTTCTTCCAAGACGAAGATGGTTCCTATCAAGGATACATAGTGGATCTTCTTCGGGCTCTTTCGGAGGGAGAGCCCTGGGAGGTCTCCTTCGTCATGGCTCATGGAGACGAGCTCGGTAAGATGCTGCAGCGGGGAGAGCTGGATCTGCTCAGCATGGTCCCCCTGCCACACCGGGATTTCGACCTCGGCAAGGTGCATCACTATGCCACCTGGTATACCTTCTTCACCCGTTCCGGCACCACCATCCTCTCCTTTCTCGATCTCGAAGGAAAGCGCATCGCCATGCAGGGAGGCTTCTACGGCATCTACGAGCTGCGGCGCATTCTCAACGGCCTCGGCCTGAAATACGAGCTCGTGGAAACCCAAACGGTGGAAGAAGCCATGGAGCTTCTGGGCCAGGGCAAGGTCGACATCTGCGGAGCCGAGCAGATTCCCACGGCCAATCTGGTGCGCCGTTACAATTTCTGGCGAAGCCCCGTAATTTTCGCTCCCTCCCGCATCTTTTTCGCCGTTACCAAGGGAAAACATACGGAACTCCTGGCAGAACTGGACAGCAAACTTGAAAAATGGCAGGCAAGCCCTTTTTCTCCTCTCAAGAGCATCCAGCGCCGGTGGTTCTACGACGAAGAATTTGCCTTTCTTCCAGAATGGGCACGCTGGAGCTTCTGGGGAGCCGCCGTGGTTCTGGGAGCCATGGCCTTTGGACTGGGCATATACTTCTGGAAGGAAAGAACCATCAAACTCCGGAACCGGGAGCTTCGGGAACGCCTGGAATCGGAACAGTTCCTCCGGGAAGCGGCTCATGTGCTTCTTGCAAGAGGAGGTAAGGAGGAGGCTTTGAAGGAAATGTGCGGCAAGATCTGCTCCGTCCTCGGGCCTTATCGGTTTTTCCTGCTCCGCAACACCTTCTCCAAGGACCGCCAGCGGGTTTTGGAAATCTTTTTCGAATATGCCGCTCCGGGAACCCGGCCTTTTTTCACTCCCCCCGAAATGACCCATGCTCCTGTAAAGAAGTTCCCCAAGGCTCTTCTTCAGGAGCTCGGCTCGAAGAAAATGATTCAAAATCACGTAGAAAACTTCCCCTTTCTCAGGGATATCCTTCCTCCCTGGGCCCGGAAGGATGCCTTTTTATCCCTCTATCCGATTTTCCAGGGATCCCACCTCTGGGGGGCCTTTGCCCTGATTCATCCGGAAAAAGAGCTCTCTTCCAAGGGAACCAACGTCACCCTCGCAACCTTTGCCGAAATGGCCTCCGCCCACCTTCTGCGCAAAAAGGAGGCGGAACGGCTGCACCGCATAGCCGCCACGGACGCCCTTACGGGGCTTCCCAACCGCCGGAGCTTTTTTGATACCCTGAACCGGGAAATTGCCCGGTGCCATCGCCACGGGAAACCTCTCTCCCTCATTCTCTGCGACATCGATTTCTTCAAGGAAGTCAACGACACCTACGGACACGATACGGGAGATTACGTGCTCCGCCAGTTCGGAAGAAATTTGCGCAGGGCCCTGCGGGCCGAGGATTTTCTCTCCCGTTACGGAGGAGAGGAGTTCGGCATGATCCTTCCCGAAACGGACCTTCCCCGGGCGATACAGGTGGCGGAACGGCTGCGCTACGAGACGGAAAAAGCTCTCTTCTCCGCGGAGCGGGGAAAGAAGGACGCTCCTCGGATACAGCTTACCGCAAGTTTTGGAGTGGCCCAGCTCGAACTTCACAAGGATACCCGGGAGGCCCTCTTTTCCCGGGCGGATCTTCTGCTTTATCAGGCCAAAAACGCGGGGCGCAACTCCGTATATCCCTCTCCGGAATCTCTCGTTTCGGATTCCGGAACGTCTTCGGAAGATAAAACCTCCTCCTAAAACGCCATCCCCTCCTCCGGAAAAGGCTTGCTTTTCCGGAGATTTCTCTTTATCGTTATGCCACCATGCCACAGCCCCCCTTCAAAGGGGCAAATCGTTTTTCACTCTCCCAAAGCAAAGGAGGCGACACGTTCATGATGTCATCGGAAACGTTGCATCTCAATGACCACGAGGCCGGGGAATTATCTTCCGAGGAAGTGTTTCGGAGGCTTGGCTCTTCTCCGAAGGGACTTTCCCCGGAAGAAGCCGCCCGACGTCTTGAAATCGAAGGCCCCAACGGACTTCCCGAAAAAAAGGAAAGTCTTTTGGAAAAACTTCTCACCTTCTTCTGGGGCCCCATTCCCTGGATGATCGAAGTGGCAGGGCTTTTAAGCCTCTTCGAAGCGGTCACCGAAGGAGGAGCGGAACACTGGCTGGACTTTTCCATCATCGCTCTCATGCTTCTCATCAACGGCGTTATCGGATTTCTCGAAGAATTCAAGGCCAGCGACGCTTTGAATGCCCTGAAGAACTCTCTGGCCCTCAAGGCCCGGGCCAAACGGGGAGGAACCTGGCAGGAAATCGATGCGATGAGCCTCGTACCGGGGGACGTCATACGCATCCGCCTGGGAGACATTCTTCCGGGAGACGTAAAACTCTTCGGCGGGGACTATCTGAGCATCGACCAGGCAGCTCTCACGGGAGAATCCCTTCCGGTAAACAAGGGCCCCGGAGATATCGCCTATTCGGGTTCCGTGGCGAAACAGGGAGAAATGGAAGCGGTGGTCATCGGCACCGGAATCAACACCTTCTTCGGGCGTACCGCCAAGCTGGTGGGGGATGCAGGAGCGGAATCCCACTTCCAGAAAGCGGTCATGAAGATCGGGAACTTTCTCATTCTCCTCTCGGTCGCCCTGAGCGTGCTCCTGGCGGTGGTATCCCTTCACCGGGGAATGGATATTCTCTCCCTGGCCCAGCTCATTCTCATTCTCGTGGTGGCCTCCATTCCCGTGGCCATGCCCGCAGTGCTGAGCGTTACCATGGCTTTGGGCGTGATGGATCTCTCCAAACACAAGGCCATCGTCTCCCGGCTGCAAGCCATCGAGGAGATGGCGGGAGTGGATGTGCTCTGCAGCGATAAAACCGGTACCCTTACGCAGAACAAACTCACTTTGGGAGAGACCCTGCTCTACGCCTCGCCAAACGAGGAGGACTGCATTCTCGCCGCCGCCCTGGCATCCAAACGGGAAAATAACGATGCCATCGATCTGGCGGTGCTCGGAGCGTTGAAGAACGAATCCCTGCTGGCCTCGTGGTCTCCGGAAAAGTTCACCCCCTTCGATCCCGTAAGCAAACGCACCGAGGCCCGGCTCTCCTCTTCCGAAGGAATAATTCTGGAGGTTTCCAAGGGAGCTCCCCAGGTAATGGCGGATCTTTGCGGCCTTTCGGGAGAGACTGCTGAAAAAGTGGCTCATGATGTGACCTCCCTGGCGGCCCGGGGTCTCCGGGCCCTCGGAGTGGCTCAGAGAAAGAACGGCGGAGCCTGGGAATTTCTGGGAGTTCTCTCCCTTTACGATCCTCCCCGGGAAGACTCCGCGGCAACCATCGCCAGGGCCCGGGAATACGGGCTGGATGTAAAGATGGTTACCGGAGACGACACCGCCATCGCCGCAGAAATTTCCGGACAGCTCGGCATGGGAACCCATATCGTTCCGGCACCGGAGCTCTTCACTCCCGGAGCGGATCCGGACGACCTTCCCCGGGAACTTCAGGAACGCATCGAAAAGGCGGAGGGCTTCGCCCGGGTTTTTCCGGAACATAAGTACGGCATCGTGAAGGCCCTGCAGTCCCGGGGGCATATCGTGGCCATGACGGGAGACGGAGTAAACGACGCTCCCGCCCTGAAACAGGCAGATGCGGGAACCGCCGTATCCGGCGCCACCGATGCCGCCCGGGCGGCGGCTACCCTGATTCTCACCGCTCCCGGGCTGGGAGTCATTATCCGGGCCGTGGAGGCGGCAAGACAGATCTTCGCCCGCATGATGAGCTACACCATCTACCGCATCGCCATGACCATCGACATCATGGTCTTCGTGGTGCTGAGCATGCTCCTCTTTCCCACGGTGATGCACCAGGGAGTTGCGGTGCCCTTTCAACCCATCAGCACGGTAATGCTCATTCTGCTGGCACTGCTGGACGACATTCCCACCATGACCCTGGCCTACGACAATGCCCCCATCGCCCCCACTCCCCAAAAATGGAACATGTCCCGGGTACTCACGGTATCCTGTGCCCTGGGAGCTTTGAGCGTAGCCCAAACCTTCGGCCTTCTGGGGTACTGCATGCACCACCTGGACGGCACCCTCTGGGGCGTGGAGCTGGATCCGGAACACATCAAATCCATGATCTTTCTCCAGCTCGTTATCGGAGGGCATCTTCTGGTTTTCTGCACCCGAACCCACCGGGCTTTCTTCACGCCCCCCTATCCCGCATGGCCCCTGGTTGCAAGCGTTTTCGGGACCCAGCTTCTGGCGGCCCTTCTGGCGGGGTTCGGCATCATCATCCCCCAGCTCCCCTGGCCTCTTATCGGCCTGGTATGGCTCTACAACCTCCTATGGATGGGCATTCTGGATTTCGTGAAAGTCTTTCTCTACCGGAGCATGGACAAGGAGCTTCAGACCTTCCATATTCTGCGCCGTTACCGAAAAAACCTCTTTCCCTTCGCTGCGGAAAGAATCAGCCGGCGCAAAGGATAAAACTCTCCCGCCCTTCCCGGACACGACAAAGCGGAACGGGGATGTCTTTTCCTCGTTCCGCTTTATGTATCCGCTCTTTTCCCGGCTCTCCCCTTCCGGGGCCTTGGGGAAAACTTGTCTACCTTTGTGTCACCAGGTAAAACCGATGCGACAGGAAATCAAGAAAACCTTTTTTCTCCATGATTTCTTGCAAAAGCTCCATTCTCTCCCCATATTTTTCCACGCTGAAATCGGGAATCTGCCAGGGAATGCATTTCAAATAATAGGCAATTCCTGGAACATCGAAAAACCTGTAGGACCCCATGTTTTCGCCAAATTCGACAATGCTGAATCCCTCCCGGCGAAAATTCCGGATATTCCCCGCCAGGCTCCAGTCTTCGAGGGGGTTCAGATTTCCCAGGGAGAGATTGAGATCCACCGCGTTGAGGCTCCCCACCTGCTGGGTGACAAAAATCCCTCCGGGCATGAGCAGGCGGCGAAGTTCCTTGCAGCTATAGGAGCCATGCCGGTTGATAATAATATCGAAAAAAGCGTCTTCCAGGGGGAGGGGTTCTCTATCTTCGGAGATTACCAGGGAAATGCCTTTTTCCCGAAGCCTCTTTTGCGCCACCGGGATATTCGGCTCGTATCCTTCCGTGGCAATCACGGTATCCGGAAGATTTTCAAGAGAAGAAAGGAACTCTCCGCCTCCGGTATCCATATCCAAGAGAGCGGAACGGTTTTGAAGGTATCTTTCCACTATTTCCCGGTAGCTCCAGGGAAGAGAAGTTTCCGTCATTCTCCCTTCCAGGTGAGAAAAATCCCAGCCCTCGAAGGGAGCATGGTATTCTTTTCGAAGGTCTTCGTATAATGTGGACTTTTTCATCTTTACTGCCGGCAGGAATTCTGAATGGATTTAATGGCAAAAAATCTAGGGAAGGTGCTTCGCCATTCTCTGCAGGGATTTTCCCGTCAGGCGGTTTACCAATTGATGTTCCAGGGTTTCCGCCCCCAGAGAGTGATAAAACCCCAGGGCCTCGGTATTCCAATCCAGCACCCGCCATTCGAGACGGGCTCCTCCCTCTTCGAGCACACGCTTGGCGAGATAGGCGAAGAGCGCAGTCCCCAACCCCTTTCGCCGCATGGAGGGGCGCACGTAGAGATCGTCGAGGTAAATTCCGGGACACCCCGTAAAGGTGGAAAAAATTCGGCAAAAGAGAGCGAACCCCACGGGTTCTCCTTTATAGCAGGCAAAAACCACCTCCGCCGCAGGATTCGTTTTTTCGAAAAGATGGGTCCGCAAAAGCTCTTCCGTGGCCTCCACTTCGTTTCGAAGCCCTTCATACTCCGCAAGCTCCAAAATGAATTGGAGAATCTTCGGAACATCCTCCATCGTGGTTTTACGAAGAGTATATTCCGAATTTCCGGTTTGCATATTCAAGGTTCTTCAGCTCCTTTCGGGTTATCAGTTTCGAACATAGCACCGATTTTATGGATTTACAGAAAAATTTCCGTAAAATTCCGGTCCACTTTTCCCATAAATATCATAACACAGCGAGACAGATGCGACGAAAGCTCTTGTCGCATCTGCCTCGCTATAAGAAATTTCTTTATTTATTCCTCTTCCCCGGCGCATTCCTCGCCTTGAAGAAGCAGCGTCATGGGAACGAAACGTATGCCATGAAGCATCTGTTCTTCCTTACCGGGAATAAAACCCATTTTCTTATAAGCTTCCACGGCATTGGGAGAAGCGTTGACGGTAATTTCCTTCAACCGACGATTTCGCTTGCGGCATTCCTCCACGGAGAGAGCGAGAAGCTCCCTCCCGACACCCCGTCCCTGAAAGGCGGCATCCACGAAAAAAAGAGCCACGTGCCGGCAGTCTCGCATCTCGATAACTCCCACAAGCCCGTCATCGTTCCGGGCGGTAAAAACGAAACCCCCGCAGCTGCATCGCTGCTTCAGAGCCTCTTCGTTCGCAAAGGCCTGAAAGGCTTCCACTCCTTTCGCAGGATATTCGGGAGCCACAAAAGCGCTGAAGCTGGAGTGCACTACCTCCATAACCGCCTTCTCCTCTCCCCTCTGCATGGGAGCATAGATAATTCCAAAATCCACAGCTATTCTCCTTTGTTTTCAGAAAGGCTCTTCTCTTTCTCCTCCAAGGCCTTCTCCGCAGCTCTGGCAGCGGTCTGCAACACCTTGATGCGGGCAAAATACTTGTCCCTGGCCTCCACTACCGTCCAGGGAGCCCAATGCGTATTGGTACGCCAGAGCATCTCTTCCACCGCTTCCTCGTAAAGGGGCCATTTTTCCCGGTTACGCCAATCCTCGTCGGTAATCTTCCACTGCTTGTAGGGATCTTCCTGACGAGCCTGAAAGCGTCGCAGTTGTTCGTCCTGATCGATGTGCAGCCAGAATTTGACGATCACCGTACCGTATCCCGCCCACTGGCTTTCCATACTGTTGATCTCTCCATAGGCCCGGCGCCATTCCCGAGGGAGGCACAAGTTTTCCACCCGCTCCACCAGAACCCGGCCGTACCAGGTTCGATCGAACACCGTCACATGCCCCGCCTTGGGGAAGTTCTCCCAAAAGCGCCACAGATAGTGGTGCGCCTTCTCCACGTCGTTGGGAGCTCCCACGGGAACCACTTCGTACCCTCGGGGATCCAGTTTCTGTACCAATCTTCGGATACAGCCTCCCTTTCCCGCCGCATCCCATCCCTCAAAGGCTATCACCATGGGAATACGCTCCCGGTAGAGCCCGTACTGGGCGGTGCGGAAACGTTTCTGCCACTTTCGCAACTCCTTCTGGTACTCCTCCTTATGGAGGAACTGGGAGAGATCCACCTTCTGAAGAACCGTGGGCACCGAAAGGCTTTTGGAAAGCTCCTCCTTTTCGGAAAGTTCCGGAAGATCTCCGGCCATTTCCATAAAGGCCTTGCGGTTCCGCACCGCCTCTTCCATCTTGAGAAGCACCGATTCCAATACCTTCACCGCCGCATAGCGCCGGTCGTGAGACTCCACAATGATCCAGGGAGCATGTCCCGCATCGGTACGGGGAAGCACTTCCTCCACTCGGACAAGAAGTTTTTCGTAGCGATCCTTCTCGTCGAAGAACTCCTTCGACGCTCTCCAGGCGGTACTCGAATGTTGGCGCATCTTCTTGAGGCGCCGCCGCTGTTCCTTTTCGCTGATGTGGAAGAAAAACTTGAGGATCAGGGTTCCTCCCTCCGCAAGGGTCCTTTCGAAAGAAGCGATGTCGTCCATGGCGGTCCGGGGAAGTTCCTTATCCAGAGGGAAAAGGGGAGGAAAGCCGATGAGCCCTTTGTACCAGCTTCGGTTACAGATAAGAATACGCCCCTTGGCGGGAGTCCATCTCCAGGGACGCCAAAAGGGAGGATAATAGGCATCGCCGGGTAAATCCGTGTGGTAGTTACGCACCTCGTATCCTCGGGGATCCAGGGGAAGAATGAGCTCGTTCATGATGGTTCCCTTTCCTGCAGCTTCCCACCCCTCGAAGACGAGAAGCACCGGAATGCCCAGCTCCTTTACCTCTCTCTGCAATTCTCCGAGACGCTTGGCAATATCGGGAAAAACCTTTTTATATTCTCCCTTGGAGATCTTTTTCGTGAGATCCAGTTGTTCCAGCATGGTTTATTCACCTCCTCCATCCATATTTCGGAACAAGTCAAAATAATTCTTCTTATTGTACCTCCAAATCCGGATTTGTCGCAAAAAGATTTCCCCAAATCCATGTTTTTCCGTTTTTGAAAGAAACCCAGTCGATTTCGCACTCTCCAGGAGTGCTATTGCCCCTCCTCGTATAGAAATAACGTTATTCCTGTTCTGTCATAAAGACGTTTTTTCTTGACATTCTTCAAAGCTTGTGTAATATCCATAGCATAGAGAAGTTCATAAAAATCCTCCTATTGAACGCTGCAGGAGAGTTCCGTGAAACGGACGCCGAAGGGGCAAAGCCTGTAAGGGGCTGAAACTCTCAGGCTCAAGGACTGCGGCGGGAGGGTCCTCTGAAATAGTACCCCTTCGTTGGGCTATGTGACAGAGAGCGCCTGCGCTTGAAGAAATACGTTGTCACATGGGCTGCGTCTTTTTATTTTCAAATCCTTCACTTCCGCATAGCCGGAACACCACGAACATCCCATGGGGCAAAGATACTTTGTATTCTTTATATTTCTCTGGGAAGGTGGTGTCTTTATGCGCTATCCGTCGATTCTCCGATCTTCAAGCTGCAACCCCTACGACAATCTGGCTCTGGAAGAGTACCTTCGCCAGAAAGGAGGAGCATTCCAGCCCCTGCTCTATCTCTGGCAGAACGAGAAAACCGTGGTCTTCGGGAGAAATCAAAACCCCTGGAGGGAATGTCATCTGGATCTCCTTCAGAAGGACGGAGGTTTTCCCGCGAGAAGGGCTTCCGGGGGCGGCGCAGTTTTCCACGACCTGGGAAATCTCAACTTCACCTTTCTTCTCCCCACCCCTCTTTTCGATGTGAATCGGCAAATTTCGGTTATCGCCCGAGCCTTGCAATCCTTCGGCATCTCCACATCCTACAGCGGCCGCAACGATCTCCTGGCAGAGGGTGCCAAATTTTCCGGCAACGCCTATTACAAGGCCCGGGAGGCTTCGTACCATCACGGTACGCTTCTCGTAAAGGCGGATATGGCCCTGCTCGGGAAATATCTCCGGGTTTCCCCGGCAAAACTCCGTTCCAAGGGAGTCGCCTCGGTACAATCCCGGGTAATCAATCTTGCTTCTCTTCAGCAGAATCTCACCATAGAATCCCTCGAAGAAGCTCTGGGACAAGCCTTTTTGGAGGAGTACGGCCTGCCTCGGGAAGCTCCTTTCACCTTCGATTTCCAAGAGCTCCAAAAAGACCCCCTCTTTTCGGAATGCCGGCACCGCTTTGCCGGACAAGAATGGATTTTCGGCAATTCTCCCACCTTCGACCTGGCGCTGGAAAATCGTTTTTCCTGGGGAGGCCTGGAACTCCTGATCACCAGCGCCAAGGGAAAGATAACATCCCTGGAAATCAATTCGGATGCCCTGGAAACAGAAGAGATCGCCCGCATTCCGGAATTTCTCGAAGAGTGCCCTCTCTCCTTTCCGGTTATGGCGGAGCACCTGGAAAGCCGGGCACAAACATTTTCTTCCGGAGAAAATCAGCGTATTTTCAAAGATATCGCCCTCTGGCTGGCTTCGAACCCCCTTCACGGGGAGTCCTCGATAGAACCGCAACAAAAGTAAAAAGGGAGGTGGAGAAGTTTGCGGAAAACACCCATGTATGAGGATCATGTGAAACTCAAGGGCAAAATCGTGGATTTTGGAGGATGGGCTCTTCCCGTCCAATACGATCACCTGGGGATCAAGAAGGAACATCTTCAGGTACGGAGCGTTGCAGGGCTTTTCGACGTTTCCCACATGGGAGAGGTCTGGATTACCGGGGAGGAGGCGGCAGCCTTCGTATACAACCTGGTAACCAACGACACCACGCTTCTTCGGGACGGACAAATTCAGTACAACATTATGTGCTATCCCTCGGGAGGTGCGGTGGACGATCTTCTGGTCTACAAGTGCGGAGACAACCGGTTTTTTCTGGTGATCAACGCATCCAACATCGATAAGGATGTGGCGTGGATCGAGGAACAGGCAAAGGGAAAAAAGGTTACGGTACACCATGCTTCGTCGGAATACGCCGAGGTAGCTCTTCAGGGACCGAAGGCAGAAAAAATTCTTCAGAAGCTCATTTCGGAAGATGTGGCACAACTTCCTTTTTTCCACTTTTACGAAAAGGTAGCTCTCGGCAATCTGGAGGCCCTAATCTCCCGTACCGGCTATACCGGGGAGGATGGCTTCGAGATTTACGTTCCCTGGAACGACGGAAGCCGCCTCTGGAATATGGTTATGGAGGCGGGAGAAGAGGAGAATCTCGAACCTGCGGGACTCGGTGCCCGGGACAGTCTGCGCTTCGAGGCGTGCCTTCCCCTCTACGGCCATGAAATCAGTCAGGACATCTCTCCTCTTGAAGGAGGTCTCGGCTTTTTCGTAAAGCTGGATAAAAAAGGATTCATCGGCCAGGAGGCCCTTCGGGAAAGCAAGGAAAAAGGACGGTATCGGCGCAATATCGCTCTGGAGATGCTGGAAAAGGGAGTACCCCGGGAGGGGTATCCGGTGCACCTCGAAAGTGGAGATCTCTTGGGCTACGTCACCACCGGAGGATATTCCCCCTCCCTGGACAAAAACATCGCCCTGGCTCTCATCAGCCCCGAGGCTTTCGAGGAAGAAGGCCCCTTCTACATCGATATCCGGGGTAAAAAGAAGGAAGCCAAAAGGGTGAAGAAACCCTTTTACAAGAAAAACTACAAGGCATAAAGCCGCTACGCATATTATTTAGAGAAAAGAAAGAGAGGGAACTATTATGGAACTGCGTTTTGATACCGCTTGCAAATACACCAAGGATCACGAATGGATTCGCCTGGAGGGAAACCAGGGATACGTGGGAATCAGCGACTACGCCCAGCACGCCATGGGAGACGTGGTTTTCGTGGAGCTCCCCGAGGTAGGAGCTTCCTTCGATGGAGGAGACGATTTCTGCGTGGTGGAATCCGTAAAGGGAGCCAACGACGTGTATACTCCTCTGGGATGCACAGTGCTGGAAGTTAACGAAAGCCTGGAGGACGAGCCGGAAAAGGTGAACCAGGAACCTTACGAAAGCTGGATCGCCAAGGTGGAGGTAACGAATTCCGCCGAGGCGGACCAGCTTATGGATAAGGATCAGTACGAAGCGTACTGCGCCTCCCTGGAAGAAGAGTAAAGAGCTTTCCCAGGAAAGCGCCTTTTACTTTTCTCTTGCTTTCAGCCCATTAAAGGAGGTGCCCCATGCATTACATACCCAACACCCCGGAACAGCAGAGGGAGATGCTGCAGCGGGTCGGCGTCTCGTCGGTGGAGGATCTTTTCGGGGATATTCCCGAAAAGGCCCTGCTGCAAAAATCCCTGGAGCTTCCAAAAAGCCTTTCGGAACCCGAGTTGCTTTGCCACATGGAACATCTGGCCTCACAGAATGAAAACCTCCGGGACTATACCTGTTTTCTCGGGGCCGGGGCCTACGACCATTTCGTACCCCTGGTGATCGACCACCTCCTCTCCCGAGAGGAGTTTTTCACCAGCTATACCCCCTATCAGCCCGAAATGAGCCAGGGAACTCTTCAGGCGATTTTCGAGTACCAGACCATGATCTGCGAACTCACGGGCATGGAGGTCTCCAACGCCTCCATGTACGACGGAGCCACAGCCCTGGCGGAAGCCGCGGTTATGGCCTGCTCGGTGCAGAAACGGAACAAGATTCTTTTTCCCCGGAGCGTGGATCCCCAGTACCGCAAGGTTCTCGCCACTTACGCCACGAACCGGGATATTGAACTCGTGGAGCTGCCTTTCGAAGGCGGACAAGTTCGGGAGGAAACCCTGGAAGCCGCCCTGGACGATCACACTGCGGCGGTTCTGCTTCAAAGCCCGAACTTCTTCGGAGTTCTCGAAAAAATATCCCCCCTGGCGGAGCTGGCCCATAAAAAAGGAGCTCTCTGCATCGTCTCCACGGATCTTCTCGCCCTGGGGCTTCTCGAAGCTCCGGGAAACCAGGGAGCGGATCTCGTTACGGGAAACGGCCAGAGCGCAGGAAACGATCTGCTTTTCGGAGGTCCTCACTTCGGCTTTTTTGCAGCCACCCAGAAATTGATGCGCAAAATGCCCGGCCGCATCGCGGGAGAGACGGTGGATAAAAAGGGACGCCGGGGATACGTGCTTACCCTTCAGGCCCGGGAACAGCATATCCGCCGGGAGAAGGCCACCTCCAACATCTGTTCCAATCACAACCTCAACATTATCGCTGCAGCGATCTACTGCAGTCTTCTCGGCCCCCGGGGGTTTCGAGAGATGGCCTCCCAATGCCAGAGCAAAGCCCTCTATACCCGGAAGAAACTTCTGGAGACGGGGAAATTCACCCCCCTCTTCGAGGCTCCCTTCTTCCGGGAGTTCGCCCTGAAGAGCCGGGAAAAGATCGAGGATTGCAACGAGAGGCTCCGAGAAGGGCATATTATCGGAGGGTACGACCTTTCCCGGAACTACCCCGAACTCGGGCAAGCCTGGCTGGTGGCGGTTACGGAGAAACGAAGCCCCGAAGAAATTGCCCGTTTCGTGAACATCGCCGCAGGAGGTGACTCTCATGAATCGTAAGGACACCCCCACCATTTTCGAGCAAAGCGTTCCCGGGCGGAAGGGCTATTCCTTTCCGCCTCTGGAAGAAGTTTTTTCCTCCCCGGAACCCCTGGTTCCTCGGGAGTACGCCCGGTCAAAGGCTCCGGAGCTTCCTGAAGTATGCGAAGTGGACGTGATCCGGCACTTTACGGGACTCTCCCGCAAGAACTACGGCGTGGACGACGGTTTCTATCCCCTGGGATCCTGTACCATGAAGTACAATCCCAAGATCAACGAAAACGTCTGCCGCCTTCCGGGATTTACGGCCCTGCATCCTCTCCAGCCCGCGGAAAGCGTTCAGGGAGCTTTGGAGATGCTCTACGAGCTTGCCTCCATGCTGGCGGAAATCACCGGCATGGAAGCTCTTTCCCTCAATCCCGCCGCGGGAGCCCACGGAGAACTCACGGGGCTTTACATCATCAAGGCCTATCACCGCAAACAGGGGGACCATCAGCGCAAGGTCATGCTGGTTCCCGATTCCGCCCACGGCACCAATCCCGCCAGCGCCACCGTGGCGGGGTTCGAAACCCGGGAAATTCCCTCGAACTCCCGGGGCAATGTGGATATCGCCAAACTTCGGGAGGCGGTGGGGCCCGACACGGCGGGGCTCATGCTTACCAACCCCAACACTCTGGGACTTTTCGAGGAGGAAATCCTCGAAATAGCGGCAATCGTGCACCAGGCTGGGGGGCTTCTCTACTACGACGGCGCCAACGCCAACGCCATCGTGGGACGGGTGCGTCCGGGAGACATGGGCTTCGACGTGCTGCACCTGAACCTTCACAAAACCTTCAGTACTCCTCACGGCGGCGGCGGCCCCGGATCGGGTCCCGTGGGAGTCTCTAAAAAACTGGAACCCTTTCTTCCCACTCCGGTAGTATGCAAAAAGGGAGATCTCTACGTGCTTGACGAGGAGCGTCCGGACAGCATCGGCCGGATTCGCTCCTTCCAGGGAAATTTCGGCGTGCTTATCCGGGCCTACGCCTATCTCCGCACTCTCGGCGCCGAAGGCCTCAAAGAAGTTTCGGGAAATGCGGTGCTCAACGCCAACTATCTCGCATCGCTTCTGGGCAAAACCTTCGAGCTCAGCCATTCCGACCGGCTCTGCAAGCACGAGTTCGTAGTCTCCGCAAAAAAACAGAAGGACGCTCATCACGTTACCGCTCTGGATCTCGCCAAGGGGCTCATCGACCAGGGGTATCATCCTCCCACCATCTACTTCCCTCTCATCGTGGAGGAAGCTCTCATGATGGAGCCTACGGAAACCGAAGGAAAGGAAACTCTGGACCGCTTCGCCGCGGTTATGGAGGAGCTCGCTCGTAAGGCCGCATCCCCGGAGGGGGCGAAAGGCCTGCACGAGGCTCCCCGGAATACCCCGGTAACCCGGCTGGACGAAACCCAGGCGGCCCGGAAACCCGTGCTGCGCTGGCAGCGGCAAAACTCTTAGGAGGCCCCTTATGCTCTACGATCTCATCGTTATCGGAGGAGGCCCCGGAGGCTATCGGGCGGCGGAACTCGCGGGGCGGGCAGGGCTT
>Ga0116164_10000464_pt1 | contig 35256 bp, 25 predicted proteins | sample AD_UKC109_MetaG_FD_89888 | JGI IMG/M metagenome (GOLD analysis project Ga0116164, IMG submission 89888) | Active sludge microbial communities of municipal wastewater-treating anaerobic digesters from Hong Kong - AD_UKC109_MetaG | ecosystem: Engineered > Bioreactor > Anaerobic > Digestate... | reverse complement strand
GCCTGCTTCGCCACGTCCACGGTGGTCAGCCCAACTTCCGAATCTTCTATCGCCTTGAGAATTCGCTCCTCATAAGATGCCATTTCTTAGTCAGCCTCTTCCTCTTCAAACTCTTTATGTTCCATCTCTCCTCGCAATCGAACTCTCCAAATTAGTATTAGATTCATCTTTTTCATATATAACCTTCTTGTTTGCAAATTGCCCGTTATAGGCAATCAAATCATTTAAACCAGTAGATCAAAAGGTATCATAATGACCGATGAGGTGCCCATAATCTCAGGTGATGATCTCAAAACTGATGGAAGCGATCGTCCCTACGACCCCCAGGGATGGCCGCCGATAAGGGGGGATTATCGGATGGACGATCCCGAGTCCCGGATCGCGGTGGTGACCCTCGCCAGCAACCTTGCTGCGGTGGGGGCGGCGATCTGGGGCCCCTGCAAGACCGAGAACCTCGGCGTGGAGAAGGTGGTGGCAAACCTCATCTCCAACTCCAACCTCCGGTTCCTCCTGGTCTGTGGCGAGGAGTCGAAGGGACACCTGCCAGGAAATTCCATTCTGGCTCTCAGCAGAAACGGAATCGACAGCGAGGGGAGGATTGTAGGGTCGAAGGGAGCCATACCTTTCATCGAGAACCTCTCTGTGGAAGCGATCGAGAGGTTCCAGCGGCAAGTGGAGGTTATCGACAGGATCGGCCTCGTCGACGAGGGAGAGATCGAAAAGATCGTCCGGAAATACCGAAACCTCTCAGAGCCATTTCCAGAGCCGCCGATCGTCGTCGTCAAGAGGAGAACGAGAAAGGCGGCGGATGAGGCGTTGGTCTCGTCCGGCGACGCCGTCTTCGGGGAGGGGATTGTCCTCGACGCCTCGGCCTGGCTGGTGGCGGAAAGGTAGAAGAAGCTTTTATAATATGGATATCGACCTGAACCGAAGCGCAACCGCAGAGCTGAGTTCAATCCAAGGCTGGCTTTGCTGAGGCAGATCGCTCGTCCCCGGAGGCGAGAAGTAGAATGGCAGGAGACAGATTTGAAGATGGCATCTTCCTGATGCATACGGATAGGTTCGAGGAGGCGGTAGAGTTCTTCAAAGACTTCATCGAGGCCGACCCGTCCGACGCCGAGGCGTGGTACAAGCTGGCGGTCGCGTACCTGGGGGCGGGAAGGCTGGACGAGGGGCGCGCCAGCGCCGAGAGGGCCGTCGAGCTGAAGCCTGATGAGCCGGAGCTTCTGGACCTTCTTGGCGGTATATTATCCCTCAAGAACGACGATGAGGGGGCCCTCGAGTACTTCGAGAGGGCGATCGCATCGAAGCCCGACCACGTCCGGGGCTGGATCTCCAAGGTGATGACCCTTCGAAACCTCGACCGGATCGAGGAGGCGAAGGAGGCGTACCGCGCAGGCGTCGAGCAAGCCCCGAGCCTTCGGGACCCCGAGGAGTGGAACGACCTCGCTGGAGCTATCTACGACCGGGGGGACTTTGCGGCCACCATCGACTTCCTCGACTTCCTCCTGGACCTGGAGCCCGATGAGCCGAGCTACAAGTTCAACAAGCTAGGACCCCTCTCGAAGATGAAGAGGTACGACGATGTCGCCGATCTCGCCGAAGAGCTCGTCGAGACGATGCCCGACTTCGTTCCAGGCTGGATGGTGAAGGGGATCGCCTTTTTGGGCCTTGAGAGGTATGAGGAGGCCGTCGAGTCTTTCAACAGAGCGATCCTCCTGGACCCGACAAACACCGAGGCCAGCGAGATGAAGATCAGGACCCTCAAATACCTGGAAGAGACTAAAAGAGACGAATTAAGGCGATAAACGGGGTGATTTTGTTTAAGCCGCTGTGGTGGCGTTCTCCGGGACGTAGACGACCATCCCGTTCTCCAGCTGATAGGCAGTCCCCATCTTGGTCCCCTGGCCTCCGGCGATCTTGTCGGTCATGTTCAGGATCTGGATCTGGTCCATATCCTTTATTATGATCTGCATGTTGGGATCGCCGGGGTTCTTGACGATGGTGACGCTCGCATCAGGGGTAAGCAGCTCCGGAATGTTATAGGAGATGACCAGGGCCAAGAGGAGGGCGATGGCGAAGACCATGGCGGCGTCGAAGAGGTTGGCAACTCCACTCATGGGGTCGTCGTCAGAATCTTCGAGAACCCCCATTCGGGATCGGCTGGGCCTTCCAGTCCTGTTCATCTGTCCGCCTCGCCTTTCTCGGCGGCAGACATCCTCTTGTGAACTTCAATTTGCAGAAGCTCCACCGCGTACTCGAGGTCGCTCAGATCCTGCCGGTACCACCGGTTCCTGACGGTGTAGACGCCGTAGCAGACACCGCCGACGGCAAGACCTATCACCGTCGTCGAGAAGGCGATGACGAGGCTGTTTGCCATCTGCTGAATGTCCCCCTGGGAGAGGCTGATCAGAGCGGGCCCCATGGGGATGAGGGTGCCCATCAGCCCCAGCATCGGGCCAACCCTCACTCCGATCTTGATCGGCTCCAGGGCCTTTCCCATGTCAAGCTCTGCATCCTGAAGCGCCTTCTCTATCTTCGGCTGGAAGGCGTCGCTTTTGAGGGACCCGGCCACCTCCCCCAGGACCGCCGAGACCCGAGGGGAAGCTCTGTAGCCCTCCGCCAGAGAGAAGGCCTGATCCACCCGGCCCGATAGCGCCGTCTCCGAGAGATCGAGGCAGACTATCTCAAGCTCGCCGACGTCTCTTCGCCGGGAGGTGTACTCGGAGATGATGGAGCCCAATAAAGCAAGAGACCATCCGAAGAGGAGGAGGAGCGCCAAGATAACCGGGTAGAGGAGGGCCGTCGAGAAGACGAAGAGGAGGTTGACGATCTCGACGTAGACGCTCACAGAAAGACCCCCATCCTCCTACCGACGAAACCGAGGGCGACTAGTCCGAGGATGAAGAGGTAAGGGGTGACGAGGTCTGCAGCCTGGACGGCGACAGGGACGAAGGGGGTCGACTGGGCTTTGAGATAGGCCGGTATCAGAAGTATCGAGAAGATGTAGAAGAGGCCCACGAATATCATGGCGTTCCCGAGGGACGAAGGGGTCTTGCCCATATTTCCGACGGTGGTGGACAAAACGGCGATGGAGACGAAGAAGACGAAACCAACGACGACGCCCACCTTCCAGCCTGTGACCTCCAAGAGGCCCGCAAGAGCTGTGCAGGAGAGGAAAGTGGCGGCGAGACATGCAGGACAGGGAACGGATAGGACCCAGAAGGTCTTTCGGGATAGGTCGCGGCCATGCCTGTTCCACTCTCTTGCGGTGGCAACCCCCATCCCCACCAGAAGGAGGGCTATCGCCATGTGCATCGCCACGCCCATGCTCATGACCGAGGCCAGAGACCCTTCGGGGATCAGCCCGACGACGAGCCCCATGACCAGAGATAGTATCAGGTACAACGTTGCGATGCAGAGGGTCTCTTTTCGGCTGAGGCTCGCAAGGCCGCATCCCAAGCTGACCTTCAGCGCGAAGATGATGATCCCGATCAGTACGCCAGACGCGGCAAGCCATGTGAAATCCAAGGACGGTCACCAACCAAACTTGAGCGGACGTAAAATCAATTTATCATGATATAACGTTTGCGCAACCCCACCTGTCTAAGACAAAACTGCGTTGTATATCCCCTGCTCGAAAAAACGAATCCCAGGAGTGGAGCATCTCAAAAATTAAAGGCACGGGAGGGTTCGGAGAGGTGGCGAGCTCTACCTCCTCCTGAACCCCGCCCCGATCGCGAGAAGTATGAAGAGGACTAGGATGATCCCCATCAGAGGAGCCCCCGATATCGAGGGCATGCTGGTCTTCTCCATCACGTTCTCCATGACATATCCCGAGACCTCGCCTTCGACTGACTCGGACTCTGTGGGCTCTTCCGCGCTCGTCACGCCAACCCCCGAGGATCTCGTCTGGTTTGTGGCGCCGGACGCGGGCTCGTCATACGGGTAGGGGTGCCTGCTGGACCCGCCGCCTTTGCTCGTCTTGCTGGTAGTGCTGGATTTCTCGGCCGTTGTGCCCGTGAGGACCCCCTCCATGTATTCTCGAAGGAGGATGTTCCCGCAGGTGTGGTGGCAGCACGTGACGCCGTACTCGGTCTCCGACTTCTCAAACTCCTCTGCAAGATTCTGCTTCATCTCCTCGGTGGGGTGCCAGTAATCCTTCCTCGAGGTCTCCAGCATCCTCGCCGTCATCACCTGGTATGCGTAGGGGTTGTTCTCGTCGAAGAACTCTTTGAGTCCCAGATCGTACTTGTCGTCAACGTAGACGTCGTAGGCCTCGTTCCACATAGTCTCGGTCACGAGGTCGGGGACGGTGACGTCCCAGCCCCAGAGGTACTCGGTGAACTTGTCCATCTCCCTCGCCCCCGAGTAGCCCTGGCCTTGCATCCCCTCGATCCACTTGGGGTTGAAGTAGCGGGACCTTAGCTCCCTTGAAAAGAAGCTTTTGAGAGGCTCGACTTTTCCGTCTTCGTCATTGTCCCGAGCGTCGGTGACGTAGAGGGATGGCGTCTCGCCGGTGACGGTCCTGACGGCCATGGCGATCCCGCCCATGTACTGGTAGACGTCGTCGTTGTCGACGAAACCGTAGAGGTTGGAGTTTGTGTGCTGGACCGCGGCCTCCACATCGGCTAGGTTTAGCCGGTAGAGGTCGGTCTGGACCGCTTCGTAGCTCTTTCCTGTGTCGGTCTTGCTCCCCCAGACGTCGTCGCCGTAGATGTAGGACATCCTGTCGATGAAGAGGTCGCCGAGCTTCGAATCGTCCTCCCAGGTGTCGCTCGCGGATACGGGGCTATCGAGGTTCGGACCGTAGGTTCCGGCGGCCTCAAGAAAGATCCTGCTGGCGGAGAGGTAGTCGGCGTCCTCCTCGGTGTAATTTCCAGTTGCCAGAAGGTCCGACCTTATAGTCTCCGAGTTCTCCCTCACGTAGTTTGGATAATCGGTCGCCGTATCGTTGGCCGCGAGCCTGATTGCTCTGTCGATCAGCTTCAGCTTCTCGGGGAATAAGTCCCGGTGAAGCCCCGAGGGGACGACCACCACGTCGATCCGGGGCCTTCCAAGCTCCGATAATGGAATTAATCGGACGTCGGTGACGCCGCCATAGGTGTCCCAGACAGGCTCTGCCCCCACCAGCTTCAGGATCTCAGACTCGACGACGCCGTGGTCCGTCGTGGCCCAGGCCCATAAGACGATGGCGAGCTTTCTCGGGTAGGTCCCGTTGTTCTCGCTTCTGTACTCCTCGATCAGATCTTCTGCCAGGGCGGACCCCACCTCCCAGGCCGCGGGGGTGGGAACGTTCCTCGGGCTTATCGAGTGGAAGTTTCTCCCCGTCGGAAGAACCTCGGGATCCCTTATCGGATCGTCGGCGGGTGACGGTGGAGTGTACATGGACTCCGAGGCGTTGATGAACCGGGGCATCTCTTCGGTACAGGAGGCGAGACCCTCTGCGTAGACGAGAGCCTTTTCCAGCTGGAGGGTCAAATTCTTTGATGGCAAAAGCGAAGACTCGTTCTCGGAGACGTTCACTGATAAAACCCTCATGAATGCCTCTTCAGGAGACGTTTCGTTGAGGATGACCTCGGATAAAAGAGCAAGAGAGCAGTTCTCAAGCACCTCCTCTTTGTCGAGGCGGGAGGGGTTCGGGTAGTCCTCGTAGCCGATCATCAACGCCACCTCCTCCTTGAACTCCTGGCCCAGCATCGACTCGACCATCTCGACGAGGGGCTCCCCCTCCGGAGGCCTGCTGAAGGTGTGAAGCCCGTAGGGCATGAACTCGTTCTTCAGGTCGTAGAGGTAGCGCTCAAGCTCGCCGACGAACTCGTCGAAGGCCGCGGGGTCGGAGGATACCTCGTCGAGGTCCACTCCCAGGTCCTCGTCCAGGTGGAGATCTCTGCACTGGAGGAGTATCTCCACCCCGTACTTCTCCTTCACCGAGGCGTTCTCGACCTCGCGGTACTCGAAGGCGGTCTTGGCGAGGTTTGTGAAGTTTCCGTAGAGCCCCGAGGCGACGATCGGCGGGGTGAGGTGAGTGATCATCACGGCGTCGCCCCTCCTCTTAGCCTGGGACCCCTCGGCGATGTTGTCGACGATGTAGGGGTAGATGACCGGAAGGTCCTGGATCAGGATTCCGGGCCAGCAGTCATCCCCGGAGATCCCGACCTCTTTTCCGGGGGTCCATTCCTGGGTCCCGTGTTTTCCGAGGTGGACTATGAAGTCAGCATCGAAGTCTCTGGCGAGCCAGAAGTAGAAGGCTATGTACTGGTGATGGGGCGGGATGTCCTTATTGTGGTAGAGGACGGTGTTGTTCTGAAGCCAGCCCCTCGTCGGCTGGGGGGCGAGGATGACGTTTCCAAAGTTGAGCTTGGGGATCACAAGATATTTTCCGCTCTCGTTCTGATAGACCATAATCTCCCCTGGAGGCGGCCCCCACCTCTCGATCACCTCCCTCTGCCGCTCTGGATCGATCGTCTCAAACCAGGCAAGGTACTCCTCCTCGGGGATGAGGGTGGCGTTTCCCCCTGCCACCATCTTCTCCAGCTCTCCGGGAGCCCAGGTCCCGACGTTTGTTCCCTGGTGGGCCATCAGGTCCACGAGGTCATGCTCCTCGGGGACCGTCCCCTCCACCAGGTAGCCGGACTCGTTCAGGCCGTCCAGGATCTCCTGGAGGCTTCGGGGTACGTTGATGTAAGTTGCTCCCAGGTTGTCTTTTCCCCCGCCGTGGTTGTAGTAGATGATTGCGACCTTCTTCTCGGAGTTCGGAGTTCTGCCGAGCTCCGCCCAGGATAGGGCCCTCTCGGCGAGCCACTCCATCTGGGACTCGATCGGCTCATAGATGGTATCGTTTCTTCCAGCGATGACGATCGGCTCGATGACAGCGTCCATCTCAGGCATCGCCACCTGCATGTAGACCTCGGTCGGATAGATTCCCGTCCCGGCCCGCCACTCTTCGGTCGTCTCGTAGTACATCCGGATGCCGTTGAGGACCGGGACGTTCAGCTCTTCGAGATCTGATATCCCCTGGTCCGGGTCACCGTAGTTTATCCGAAACGACTTGGTCAGAATCACAGCGTCCACCAGGGACGACCCGTTCTCGATGAAGAACTGCTTCGTGGCGGCTGTATTGGAAAATCCGAGATCGATGACGTTTGCCCCTTTATCCTCAAGAACCCTGATGAGCATCGTCCTCTCCGGGGCCGCCATATCCTGGTAGTAGGTCATGACGCCTATCGTGGGACGGCTCTCGTTGTAGAGGTGGTCGGTCCCATTTCGATACCACTCCAGGTATGAGGTGGTGTTCTGAAAGACGTCCGGGGAGTCCGGATGGAATATGTAGGCCTTGGGTGTCGGCACCGGCTCCTCTACGGGGATCGCAAGACCGCAAAGTTCCGACCCCAGATAAGTGAAGAGCCTCTTCATATTCTCAAGCCCCCCATAGTCCCAGTACACCTCGATCTCGGGATGGTCATCGAGATCGACGTTGGAGAGGACCGCGTCGTACCCCTCAGAGTGAATGGCGACGATGGGAACGCCGTCGGCCTTCGGCCCCTCCAGAAGGGGTACGAGCTTTCCCGCCGTCTCTGCACCCACCATCTCAAGGAAGATCAGGTCGTAGCCCGAGATGTTCGACGGCAGGTCGTCGGTTTGAATCAAAGTCACGTTCAGAGGCGAGTCCTTTCCCGCCTCTTCGATCACAGCCTTGTTCTCGACGACGATGAAGAGGGCTTCGGGCTTTGAGAGGTTGGTAACGGCGGAGATGTTCACCTCTGCTGAATCGAGGAGATCGGCGGGCGTCTCGACCTCGTCCTCTGCCGAGGTCTTCAGCCCGAAGGCCCTGACCCTGCCGTCGTCGGCACCGATGAAGAGGACGCCGTCGGAGACGGCAGGAGACGACATTACGTACTCGCCGACGTCGTAGCTCCAGACCGTCGAGCCGTTCACGGCGTCGAGGGCGTAGATGATCCCATCACCAATTTGAGTTCCGAAGTAGACGAGGCCGCCGGCGACGATCGGGGATGTGGCTACGGGCCCATTCGTCTCAGCCCTCCAGAGGAGGGCGCCGCTTGATCCATCGTAGCAATTCAAAGAGGAGTCGTCGGTCCCGACGTAGACTCGACCGAAAGATACGGCTGGCGACGATGTAGTGCCATTCATTGGCTCTTGCCAGAGGAGATCGCCGGTGGCGGCGTTGGCGGCCAAGATGGAGTCGCTGGTGGCGAAGAAGACCGAACCGTGGGCCACCGATGGGGAGGAGGTTATGGGTGCATCCGTCGAAAGCTTCCAGAGGGGAAGGCCCGAGGAGACGTCGACGCAGTATAGAGCCGGGTCGCCCCCAGCGAAGTAGGCCCTCCCCTCCGAGTAGGCCGGAGAGGTGTAGGGGTCGATTCTGCCTGTTGAGATGTTCCAGACCTCTTCGCCCTGGTGGTCCAGAAGGTGGAGGGCGCCAAGAGAGAAGGTCGTGACCAGAATTCCATTGTCAACCGCCAGAGGGGAGGAGGCGATCCCCCACCACTGGGGGTCGGTCTCTAGGGTCCTGTTCCAGACCGTCTCACCCGTCAAAGCATCTATGCAATAAAGGTCCCCAGAGAAGGAGCCGACGTAGATCCGGCCGTCCTTCAGGGCAGGGGTCGAGGCCCCGCCCTTTCCGCCGATGGGGTTCAGCCATAGAAGAGACCCGTTAACAGCATCGAAAGATCCGACCCCCTGCTCGCCCTTGTAGGACATGTCGGGCCAGGATGCGACGTATACCCAGCCGTCAGAAATGACGGTACCGCCGCCGATGTAGCCGTTGGCGGTAACCTTCTCGCTCCATAGAAGGTCGGACACCTCAGGGCCGGAGCCGCTGACGTTTCCGGTCCTCTGCGGATCTGAATGAAATGTCAGAAAGTCTCCAAAGGCTGGCTGAAGGAGTGCAGCCGCCACGATGAAGAGAAGGGCGAAGAGGGATCTGGTCGTCACGCTGCATCCTCCTTATGTCCCAGTCTCGTCTTCAGCTTCAATTTCGCCGAAGGCCCAGACTCTGCCGCTGCCGACGGAGAAGACGATCCCATCGCTGACGGCTGGTGAAGATCCGCCGCCCGGATGGCTCCAGACCAGATCGCCGGTCTCGGCGTCGAGGGCGACGGTTCCGCCGAAATCGTCAAAGTCGGGCTTGCCGACGAAGACGAGGCCGTCGGCGTAGGCCACCGAGCACCGCCAGTCTCCGATCACCTCATCTGGGTCCGTCGACCAGATAAGGTCGCCATCGGTGGCGTTGAAGCAGTAGGTGACGGAGTCGCTGAACCCCTCACAGCCGCCACAGACGCAGACTCTGCCATCGGCAAGAGTCGGGGTCGAGTCGGTCGGCGTGATGACCTCGCTCCAGAGGACAGAGCCGTCGTCTAGGGATAAGGCGAATAGGTTGCCGTCGCCGTCGAAGTTGTAGGTCGCCATGTAGACGACGCCACCCTCGATGGCGGCAGATCCGGCGGGCGAGTTCTCAACGTCCGTCTTCCAGATCGCTTGGCCTGTCTCAAGGTCGATGCAGTATATGGCTCCCCCGAGGCCCCACTCCCAAGCCCCAAAGACGACCCTGCCATCGGAGACGGCAGGGGTCGACTGGGCGTCCCCTTCAACCTCGAAGCTCCAGATCTCCTCGCCGGTCAATTCATCGAGGCAGACGTAGTGGTGGCCGTCCCAGTCGCTGGCAATGACTTTGCCATCCACAACGGCGGGGCTTCCGTCCACAGCCCCCCTCTCCGAAGGGTGGGGATAGCTCCAGATTTCGCTTCCGTCCTCCGAGCTTAGGCAGGTCGTGTTCATCCCTGAAAAGTAGATCTTGCCGTCGCTGTAGGCAGGAGTAAACCATGAACAGCAGACGTCAGCGTTCTTCTTGAAGGGCGCAGTCCAGAGGACAGCACCCGTGAACTCATCGAAAACGACGATTTTATCGACGCCGTTGACAAAGACCTTTCCATCGGCTACGGCCACCGAAGATCCCGGCTGGAAGCCGAGATCCTCGCTCACCCAGAGGGTGGCGTTCGTCCTCGGGGCGGACGAGCTTGAATATCCGGTGTTCTGGAGGTCCTGATGAAACTGGGTCCACCCATTGACGTCGGTGGCGTTCTGATCCGATTGACCTTCATCGGAGACGGCCTGGGCCATCGCCACCAGCAGAAAGAGGACAGCACCCGTCTTCAGGAGTTGGAGCTTAGTTGGTGTCATTTTTATCATCCTTATCATCCTATGTTGAGGCTTCTTCGTCGGATAAGCAGTAGAAATTGCCCTTTTCGGTGCCGAAGTAAACCATCCCGTCAGAGATGGCGACCCCCGCCAGGATGTAGCCGTCGTCGGGCGGATCGAACCGCCAGGCTAGGACGGGGCCGTCCCCGGCGTCCTCTAAGCAATAGATCGATCCGTCGACTTTGGAGGTGGAAAAGACGATGCGAGGCATATCGCCTGACGCTGAAACCACCGGAGAGGACTTGACCCCGGCGTCGACGGGATAAGACCAGATCACCTCACCGTTCGAGTCGTCGATGCAGTCTAAAGCCCCAGGATGGCCGTGCTCTCCGACGCCGAGGTAGACCCTGCCGCCATAGACCGCCGGGGTTGAGGTGCTGAACCCCACAGGAGAACTCCAGCCGCGATTCTCAAAGGTCCCATCGCCCTCGTCGAAGCCGATCTTCCAGGCGTAGCCCTTCTCGGCAGAGGATTCGGAAGCGGTGTAGATCCAGCCGCCCCTGTAGTTGACGGTGTCTCTGATCCTGCCGGCATCCTCTCTTGCAAAGTCGATCCTCGATCCGTCGGAGAGGTTGAACTCGTCGGCGAGGGTCCCGTCCTCGATCCTCACGCTTCGAAGAACTCCCTCGTGGTCACCGTAGACGAGATAGTCACCGGCGACGGCGGCTCCGCACCATTGGAACCCCCCAGTCTCGGAGGTCTGGCTCCAGAACTCCGTCCCGTCCGCGTCGAAGGAGAAGTAGCTCTTCGCCTTCATTCCTCGGCCGCTCCCCTCCCCGATGTAAATCCGGCCGTCCTGGCAGGCGATGGGAGCCTCGAACCTTTTGTCCGTAAGGTGGCGGCTCCAGAGGAGCTGACCCGTCTCGGCGTCGAAGGCGGCGAGGTCGCCGGAGTCGGTCGCCGCGAAGACCCTGCCGTCCAGGAAGGCGGGGGTCGAGGTCTGGAAGACCCAGCCGTCCATCTGAGCCTTCCATTTGGGGTTGCCGGTCTTCTTATCGAGAGACCAGAGGGTTCCGTTCCCAGCCAAAATGTATACTGAGCCGCCATCAACGATCGCCGGAGCATCGACCCGGAACAGGTCAGCCGACCAGAGAATCTGTGGATTATCTGGGATCTTGTCCTCCGTCAGACCGGAGTTTGCCGCATCTCCCTGAAACTGGGGCCAATCCGACGCCTCTCCTGCGACGAAGAGGGACGCAGCCAGAAGATATACGCAAAGGGCACCTTTTACAAGCTCTTTCATCTTGACTCGACCACCTGAATACCGTTCATGATTCAAGCCCGATTAAATTAAACCTCATTTTAGGTAAGTAAATTTGATTTTAAATGTTTCGATTCGAAGGATGGAGAATGGGAGATCTCGCGAGGCCGAGAGCGGGGAGAGAGAGAGAAGCGTCAAGGGTCACTACAACCGACTTTGCGCAAAAGCCCTATCTAGTGGGGATGAAAGCCGAGGCGCACCACTTGTCACGTCTGTGGAAGAGGGCAAACCATACTTCGACGACGCGCCCGGGCTTTTTCGGTCTGTGGGGGTTTTCGGCATGTGCTCGGCTCAGTTCTGGTTCTTCCGGAGGTCTGAAGGAGAGCACCGGCAACTTGGGAGTTCTCTTCCCACCATTAAATATGTTTTTTGAGTTAAACCAAATTAATCTGTCCAAAGCTCCGCAGCAGGCTATGGAACAGTCTATAAATTATTTAATACTATGAAGTAGAATCTTGTTTTGCTTGTGATAGTTTTATTATACGGGAGGCATATCTAATATAAAGTTAGGTGAGAGGTTAATATGGCAGCCCGAATAGATACCGCTAAGCAGTCCCGAGGCAAAGTGATGCGCATTTATACATGGCCGATAGTGCTCTTCTTGATAATCTCTGGTGGCTCAGCCACCAAGATGACCGTGGACTGCAACGGTGGCGGCGACTTCGCCGAGATTCAGTCTGCCATAAACACAGCCACAGACGGCGATGAGATCTTAGTCGGCGATGGCCTCTATCGAGAGAACCTGGTCGTGAACAGATCAATAACTCTGAAAGGCGATGGAAACGCGACTGTCGAAGGGTTAGAAGTTGATCTTCCGGTGATCAACATAACCAGTGAGAACGTTACCCTGGAAAGTCTCATAATCACCAACGCTACTGCCACAGCCGATGAGTCCAGTTTCGGGGCGATCCAGGTTTCATCCGATGGATGCAGGTTGTTGAACAACACGATCTGCAACAGCTCAGCTCATGGGATTCTGCTCACCAGCTCCGGCGATCATCGGATATCTGGCAACCACATATACGGGATTGGAAAGTCCGGGATCTGTGCCATCAGGTCCGACAACAACAATATTGTGGACAATAAAATTCACAACATCGGAGAAGACGGTATTTTTATAGACACGTGCATATACAATACCATCTCACATAACGCGATGTACAACATCTCCGAATGTGGCGTGGACGCCCACAATCTCAGAAAGAGTGAAATTTACCAAAATGAAATATACTCCATTGGAGAGGATGGCGTCTGCCTGGAAGGCTCTTGGAACAATGTCCTTCTGGAGAACAGGATTTATGAAAACGAAAATGACGGCATAACCCTCTTCAACACCAGCAACAATAACTATCTGGGACTGAATAGCGTCATCGGTTGCGGCGTATACGGGGTGCTCGCCATCGATTCCAGTGATGACAACGTGGTTGTGAGCAACACATTATCGAACAACGGTCTCAGCGGCATCGGAATATACGGCTCCAAGTCCAGTACCATATTGAGAAATGACGTCTTTGACAACTACAACAACGGGATATCAGTGCGCGAGAACAGCGACAACAATGAGATCAAGGAGAACAGGGTTCACGGAAACGTGAGAGATGGCCTCCGCATAGAGGCATGCAGCAACAACCTCCTCTTTATGAATGTAATCTATGAGAACCGAAACGGCGTCGACATGGATGACTCTTCCGACAGCACCTTGATCGAGAACGAGATCTACGACAACTCCCTTGGCGTGATCCTGGAGTTCTCCGAAAATGTCGTCTTGGCGGAGAACGAACTCTACAACAACTCCTTTGGAGCCGTCCAGTATAACCACTGCAATGAGAGCAAAATCTCAAGAAACGACATCCATGATAATGAAGATGATGGGATTCATCTGGCTGACTCATGTTTCATAATCATATCCGATAACGCCATCTGGAACAATAGCGAGTTTGGGATCCAGCTTTTGGATTCCAGCAACCAGAACACCATCATGCTCAACGTCATTCGAAACTGCGGCAAAGGCGGGATATACGCTTACGAAGGAGATTCGAACAAATACGTCGGCAACTTTCTGATCGAGAATAAAGAGTTCAATGCCATGGACAACGGTAAGAGCATTTTGTGGCTGGGCAACTACTACAGCGATTATCAGGGATGGGACAGCGACGGCGACGGTTTCGGGGACGAGGCTTACGTGATCTACGGGCGGAGGGAAGCCAGTGCGGTGGACCGCAGGCCCGTCATGAGTTCGGCAGATCCGTCTTTCAGGCTGCTCCTCGACGACAGAGTGCTCAGCATTTTGAGCGTGCTGAACTCGCAGCAAACCGAATAGACCGCCGGTAAGATATGTTGCCCCTCGGCTGCGGTGGTCATCTGCGATCTCGACACCATCTAGTTGAGTGAGGATCGGCCCCCATCCCATCCAGATCGCTAACTTGGGCCCAGCCGAGGGACTGATCGGAGCAAAGATACGAATAATTGGGACGGGGTGATCTCGCGCGGCCAGCCACGGCGGGAGAGTTGTGAGCATCCACAAGGGCCTTGAGGTCTGACCTTGTGCGCGAAATCCCCATCCGGCAGAGGTGAAAGACCCTAGCACGATGGATTGCTTTCCAGGAGGAGGGCAAACCAGTCACTGGCAGTGCACCAGGGCTTTTCCGCTTTTTTTGGTCTATGGGTTGTTGCTGTCCAAGCTGCCTGTGCTCGGTTTCAGCTCTGGTTCTTCAGGAGGTCTGAAGGAAGCACCGGCATATGGTCCCATGCAGGCCAAAGGTTAAATAAGTTTTGGTTGAATTAAGACAAACTATATTGATTATCCCTCCGGTGGAGGTGAGTTGGCACCCACATAATGAGTGAGCGATTAGATCTCAAAGTGGGTGTCATTGAATTTTTAAATTCAGTTAATTTGACCGAAGACAACTATATATGATAAAGTTGATTTAAGTTAAAAACGATTATTTCCGATTTTAACGCCAATTCAAGGCTCAACCGCAAGTATTATTACCTTTAATGTCTTTTTATGTCTAGAAAAGCCTTTTAGGTGGGGAGAATTCCATGATGGACAAGTTCATATCGGAACACCTCTACAACAAGGACGTAGAGGTCTACTTCGGCGGAAGAGGCGACGAGCGGCTCAGAGGGAAGGTTGTCGGAAGCGCTGACGGCGTCTTGGTCCTCGAAAACGGTGGAAGGAGAGACTACGTAAATTTGGAGAGGGTGCTCGCGGCCTGGGAGGTCTGATCCCACCTTTTTGAAAAAGCCGTCGATTTTATTCGGCGAGAATCTCGCCGCGACCCGCCCTCTGCCTTCTGAGGATGAACAGCTCAGTCCAGCTACTTTTTCGACGGAACCAGCAGGCTATCGGCCGGATATCCCATAGCTTTCGAGAAGTTGAGGAGCTGGGTCGCCGTCTTGACCAACTCCTGGCCGAAACCCGCCATGAGGACCGGCCCCACGCCCGCTCCGCCGACGTCCACCTCTATCTCGATGTCTCCCTCGATGGAGAGCCCCTCAAGGCAGCTGATATTCCCTTCGGAGAGAATCTTGTTCAGCTCGCCCAGCTTAATCGCCTTCCTGCTTTCTTCTGCCATGATATCTACCTCTCGCGTATCTCAAACTCGAGTCGGGACGGCCGGCAGATCGACCACCGACAGCGGCCAGAAGTCCGACACGTCCTCGAAGTTCAGGCACAACATATGATATAAAGTTTATTAGAGTTAGATAAACTTAATTTGATTACACTTCGCTGGGTTGCAAAAGTCAGATTGTTTTGAGGATAGATCGTCACCTCCGCAGAGATGCAGCTGAGAAAATTAGTTAGATTTAAGTTAGATGAATTTGATTTAGATATTAACTAGAGGAGATGTGAACTCGTGAAACTGAATAGAGCATTTTTGGTGGTAGCTGTGGCGTTTTTTCTCGTCTTCGCCGCGGCAGCCGAGGATATCGCCGTGACGCTGGAGGTCGACTACGAGGGAGACGGCGTCATCGACAAGACGGTCCAATCCGAGATGATGGAAGGATCTACGGCTCTTGATCTCCTGAACGAGACCACAGAAATTACAACAGAAGAGATGGACTGGGGCGTCCTGGTAGTCGGGATCGACGGCGTCATGTCCAACTACGACGAAGAGGGAACGTGGTGGATGTTCATGGTCGACGGCGAGCCTGCGGCGGTCACCGTAGAAAAATTCGATCTGGAGCAGGGAGAGACGGTGACGATGAGCATGGAAGGTGCCGAAAAGGCAGAGGCCCACGAGGAGGCCACGTCCTAGACCAAAATCGCCATTTTCCTTCAGGATTCGACAGAGCCCGGAAGGTAGCTCTGCCCTCCGGCAGGCCCTTTTTATAATTCGATGAGAAGCTCTCAGATCGGATCTATAGGCATCACGTAGGGCCTTCCTGATCTGTCTTTTATCACATCGGCCCTCACGCCGTAGACCTTCTCGATGTTCTCGGGGACCAGGACCGACTCCGGACACCCCATCTCAAAGACCCTCCCATCCTTGAGCATCACGATCTTGTCTGAGAACCTCGACGCCAGGTTCAGGTCGTGCATGGCCATGATCGCCGATATCCCCCCCTTTTGGACTAGGAGCCGGACGGTCCTCATCACCTCCAGCTGGTGTTTTATGTCCAGGTTGCTGGTGGGCTCGTCCAAGAGGAGGATCTCAGGCTCCTGAACGATCGCCCGGGCCATGGCTATCTTCTGCTTCTCCCCTCCGGATAGCTCGTCGAAGTACCTGCTGGCAAACTCCTCGATCCCCATGAACTTCAGGGTCTTGGCCACCACTCTCACGTCCCTCCCGGATACGCGCCAGCCTATGTGGGGCCTCCTCCCCATCAGGACTATGTCGAATACGGTGTACGGGAATACCTCTGTGGTGCTCTGAGGGACGTACCCCATCATCTTGGAGAAGTCTTTGGATTTCATGAGGGTGGCGGCCCTCCCATCGACGAGGACCGTCCCCCTCTGGGGCTTGAGGACCCTGTTGATGCACTTGATGAGGGTGCTCTTCCCAGCGCCGTTGGGGCCCACAAGGCTCACCACCTCGCCCTTTTCGACCTCCAGGAATACATCTTCGAGGGTGGCCTTCCCGTCGTAGCCGAAGGAGAGGTCGCTTATGTCGAGCTTCACTGCCACCACCGCCTCTTCCTTTTGACGAGGAGATAAAGGAAGAAGGGAACCCCGATGAAAGAGGTGAGGATCCCCACGGGGATCTCGGTGGGCTGGACCATCGTCCTGCAGGCGGTATCGGAGAGGAGGAGGACGAGGGCTCCCGCCAGCCCCGATGCCGGGATGAGGTAGCGGTGGTCGCTTCCCAGAAGAAGCCTGCAGATGTGGGGCGAGACGAGCCCTATGAACCCGATTATGCCGGTGAAGGCTATGACGCTCGCCGTCAGGACCGAGGCCAGGATCAGACAGACTATCCTGACTCTCTTGATGTTGATCCCGAGGCTCGATGCCACCTCCTCGCCGGCGCTCATGGCGTTCAGGTCCCACGAGTATCGGATCAGAAGGAGCGTGAGGATGAGGACGATGGGTGCCAGAAATATGACGTTCTCCCATTTGGTCGCATAAAGCCCTCCCATCAGCCAGAAGACGACCTCCCTCAAAGCCTCGTTGTCTGAGAAGTACTTCAATGACGAGATGACCGCAGAGAAGAGGTAGCTCATCGCCACCCCCGCCAGGATGAGCGTCTCAACCGATGTCCCCCGCATCCGGGAGATCCCGTAGACCAGGGCCATCGTCAGAAGGCTGAAGAAGAAGGCGTTGACGATGATGAGATAGCGACCTTGGCCGAATACGCCGACTCCGAGGACGATCGCTATGGCGGCCCCACAGGCGGCGCCCGAGGATAGCCCCAATGTGTAGGGCGAGACGAGGGGATTTCGAAGAACCCCCTGCATCACGGCGCCAGCAACCCCCAGGCTGATCCCGGTGATGATCGCCATCAAAATCCTCGGAAGCCTCAGCTGAAGGACGATCAGCTGGACGAAGGAAGAGGGCTCTTCCACCGGCAAGAACTTGGAGAGGATCGTATCGAGAGCCTCCATCGTGCCGAAGGAGGATGCTGCTCCCATGGTGATCGCCGCTATCGCCAGGACAACCACCGCCGCAAAGAGGGCCGCGACGATCAGAGTCTTCTTCCAGGAAGACTTGGTGTAGCTCTCCTCCAGCTCAATTACGGAATCGTCTTCTATTTCGTCTCCGAAGATCTCATCGATCAATGACAGATGGACGCACCTCTCTTTGTGCTCCGAGCGTTACCGACATAAATCAACATAGTTTTGAATAACGAAAATCATTTTGATTAATAAGGGTTGTGGACGACGTTTCAGGATTTTGAAGCCTCGAAGGGGCATATCTGGGCATAAATTTGGAAATAAGACTCATATTTTGATTATTTTGATCAGAATACATTAAATCCGAAGACGTATTTGGCCGAAACCTATTTAGCCATACAAAACTTTGTTTGAACTAACTCAAATTTACTTGAGGCAATGACATGAAGATGTTCAAAATAGCTGCGGGGATCGCGGCCTTCGTCCTTCTGGCGGTGGCCGCCCCGACTTCAGCCCAGATGTCTGGGCCCGTCAAGGAGAATCCAGCCATACTTCTCGTCGTCTTCGGCACGAGCTATCCAGAAGCTCAGGCCGCCTTCGAGAACGTCCAGGAGATGTACAAGGAAGAGTTCCCGGATGCGGAGGTCAGGATCGCCTTCACCTCTGACTTCATAAGAAACAAGATCAAGGAGAGAGACGGCATCGAGATCGATACCCCCCTCACCGCTCTCGCGAAATTGAACGATGAAGGATACCAAGACGTGGTGGTCCAGTCTCTCCACGTGATAACCGGCGAGGAGTTCCACGACACGGCAAACGTAGTCGACTGCTTAAGCGGCCTTGGGGAGACTTACGCCTTCAGAAACCTCGCCCTGGGGATGCCCCTATTAACCAGCGTCGAGGACTACAAGGCGGCCTCCGAAGCCCTGGGGCCCCAGTTTGACCAGACGACGACAGGCCTTGAGAGAACAGCGGTCGAGAGCCCGAGAGATCCGAGCGAGACCGCCGTAGTCCTGATGGGACACGGAACCGCCCATCCCGCCAACAGCGCCTACTCTCAGATGGCAAACATCCTCGAGAAGGACTACGAGAACGTCTTCCTCGGAACCGTGGAGGGATATCCCGCCTTTGAAGACGTCCTGGAGAAGGTGAAGGCGTCTGGGGTCTCGAAGGTCAGGCTGATGCCCTTCATGATCGTCGCCGGAGATCACGCCGTCAACGATATGGCTGGTGACGAGGCCGACTCCTGGAAGACCCTCTTCGAGGATGAGGGATTCGAGACCGAGATCTACCTGAAGGGGATGGGCGAGAACGACGAGATCGCAAAGATCTACGTCGAGCACACCCGCGAGGTCCTCGACGGCTTCGTCGAGTGATCTTGCCCCGAAGATTATTTTTTTGAACCTCGACGAGCATCACCGAATTATCGGAGGTGATCAGAATGGATAAGCGATATGTTCTGGTTTTGCTGATCTTTTCGCTCTCTTTTGTCGTCTCGGGCTCCGAGGAGACGGTGACCATCACCGACGAGGCGGGAAGGGCTGTGGATGTCCCCTATCCTCCTGAGAGGATCGTCTGTCTCGTCCCCTCCGCAGCAGAGGTGATCTACGCTTTGGACGAGTCTGACCGGATGGTGGGAAGGACCGACGACTGCGACATGCCGCCAGCTCTTTTGGATAAGCCGAGCGTCGGCACCGCCTCTAACCGGGTGAACGTGGAGCTGATCCTCGACCTCAACCCGGACCTGGTGATAGGAAGGACCGGCGCCCTCTTCCCCGAGGAGATTGAAGAGCAGATCGAGATGAACGGCGTTCCGGTGCTCAGGTATCGGGCGCTTGATCTGAGCACCCTATTTCCCATGATCGAGGATCTTGGGGTGATCTTGAAGAAGGAAGATGAGGCGAGCGAGCTGGGCGATTATATCGGCGGCTATTACGAGATGATAAAAGAGAGGGTTACACCCCTTTCCGAGGATGAGAAGCCGCAGGTCTACTTCATGTCGATGGGCCACGTCGACTGGACCGGCGGCGCGGAGTCCGCAGGAGACGAGAGGATCACTGACACCGGTGGGGTGAACGTGGCAGAAGACCTTCCGGGGTCCCTGGTTTACGTCAGCCGGGAGTGGGTTCTGGAGGAGGACCCGGATGTGATCCTCTACTCGCGGGTGAGCTCCAGCGGTGAGATCCCGACGGCCGAGGATTATGAAGATACGGTGGAGGGGACGATCCTCTCGGAGCCGGGGTTCTCAGATCTTCCGGCCGTCAGAGACGGGAGGCTCTACCTCTTCGACATAAGCATGGCCAGCGGCCTCACGGAGATCGTGACGTATCTACAGTTCGCTCAGTGGTTCCACCCCCAGCTCTTCGCCGACGTGGACCCCGAGGCTGTCCACCGGGAGATCTTCGAGAAGTACTTCGATATGGAGCTTGAGGGGACTTGGGCTTATCAGTACAGACCGACTTAGAATGGAGGCTTTGAGCTTGAGAGGATATTCGATATTGATATTGATATTGGTTTTGGCTTTGGCGTTGTCCGGCATAGCGTCTGCCGAGGTGGTGATAAACGAGATGTTGCCTCACGCGGCGTCCGACTGGTACAAAAACGGCGAAGTGGGGGATATGAACGACGAGTTCATCGAACTCTACAACTCTGGCGATGAAGATGTGGACGTCAGCGGCTACACCCTGACCGACACATCTTACCGGAGGTCTCCGGGGCTTTACACATTCCCAGAGGGGACGACGATCCCGGCCAAGGGCTTTCTCGTGGTCTACTCCGTCGAGAGCGGGGTATTTCAGGGAGATGACGGCGACAGCATAAAGCTGAACGACTCGTCCGGAAATACCATCGACGAGAAAGGGTACGAAAAGGCCCCCGGCGGCGACGTATCTCTCGCGAGGATCCCAGACGGCAACGAGTGGAACGAGAGCCATCTTCCAACCCCCAGAGAGGCCAACCGGCAGGTGGCGATGGTCAGGGCCGTCTATCTCTCCCCCGATGAAGATACAATAGAGTTCAGCGTCAATGATCTTTCCGCGATCGAGCTGGAGTTTGGAGAGGCGTCCGACTACCAGAAGGTGGAGCCTGGCACAAGCCAGGTGAGGGCGGCTGACCCAAAGGACGAAAGCTCGCATTTGGAGCTGGAGCTCAACCTCGGCGCTGAGACGAAGACCACCTTGATTTTAACCGATCTCACAAGCCCCCTCGTGGTCGAGGACGCCGCCGGAATTCCGGAGGTCAAGACCGCCTGGCTGCGGTTTGTGAACCTGGACACCGAGCCCGTCGATCTGAGCCTTCCCGAAGGCGGCAGGATCTGGTTCGACGGCGAGAAGGCCGAGGTGGAGGCGGGGGGTTATCTTTTCGAGGGCGTCGCTAGCCGAGAGGTGACTGATTACGTCGCAGCCTACTCCGGCGAGCTGAAGGTTCTCGTCTCCCCAGACCTTGAAGAGACCTTGGATCTGGGAGACGAGGGGATATACACCCTGGCGCTGACCGAGGACCAGAAGACGTCGGAGAAGAAGCTCGTCCTCCTGGAAGAGCGCTTTGAAGATGAGTAAAAAAGACGGGAAAAAGACGGATTGAAAGAAGAGAGAAAGACGGATTAAGATGAGATGAAGAAAGAGATGGCGAAATCGCCATCTCTTCTCCTTTTTCTATCTCCTCTTTCTGTCCTTTGTTTCTCTCTCATTTTTCAATCACCTTTTATGGCGACCACTTCGAATCTCTATCTATTCGCACCTCTATTCTGACCGTCGCCTTTCACCCTTTATCCGATGTCGGGAGGGATAGTCTCTCCCGACATCGCCACGATTCCAAGCGCTGTCCACTCGAAGGAGGTGCCTTCGCTATCCTCCTTCCACCAGAAGGAGCCGTCCTCTTTCTGGAGGCTTGCGAGGTGGCTCAGGGGGTCGTTTGATCCTCGTTGCCAGTCCTCTGGCGCCTTGCCCGCGGCATTGAGGGCCATGATCACCCAGTCGTCGGTGGCGGAGTTTGATCCGAGGGACGAAAATCCTCCGTCGTCGTTCTGCTCCGACCTGAAGTAGTCGAGGGCCTTTCTGATAGACTCTGAGCTATCGTCCTCGCCTGCGGCCAAGAGAGCAGAGACTATAAGGCCTGTCGTGTCTGGGTCCTCACCGCCAGCGGCGCCGTTCCACGACCATCCGCCAGAGTCGGTTTGAAGCCCCTTCAGATAGATCGCGGCCCGTGAGACCTCCTTCGATCCCGACTCCCCCGCCGCCGCAAGGCCCAGGATCACCCAGCCGTCGTCCCAGATGTAGTTCTCCTTTCCGATCTCGCCGCTCGACTTTGAGTAGCTCTTTAGAAGCTCGACGTAATCGGTCCCCCCGACGTCAGTGGGGTCGAGGCCTGCCGAGACGAGGGCAGCGACGTACCTGCTGGTCTGAGCCTCGACGTTCGAAGAGCTGGCGAGATCCGCTGCGTTCTCCGTCAGATAGTCGACGGGGCTCTTATCGCCCTTTACCTGAGCTATGGGATCTCTTCCGGATGCCCTGAGGGCGATGACGGCGAGGGAGGTGGAGGCGAGGCTGCTCTCCGCCCCCTCCTTGGCCGCAAACCCTCCGTCATCGTTCTGGCATGTGAGGATGTAGCCTGTCGCCAGGTCGACGTTCTCGGTGAGCTGATCAAACCGGCTCGAATTGGTCGGGCTGCTCTCCTCGGAGCCGTCGATCGATTCGAGGATGGACGAACTTCCAGCGGTCCCTCCATCGATCTCCGCCAGGTTGACGATCTCTTCGCAGGTAAGGTTGTTTGAATAATCCGTGTACTCGAAGTCCCAGTCTGGCGGCTGCCATATCGAGAGAGACGTCTCATCCTCTCCTTCGAACTCGCCGATCTCGACGACGGCATTTGCATAAACCTGCGGTGAGCTGGACCCATCGACGGACCGCGCGTCGACAACGGCCCGGTTGATGAACCTGCCGCTCCGGAGGGCCTCGGCCCTGTAGATGATTCTTTCGGCCTCGTATGGGCCGATATCGATCAGGGTCCAGGTGACGACGTTGCCGTCGACGGACGATGGCTCCACCGAGGAGTCGATGAACTTCATCCCATCGGGGAGGATGTCGGTCACCTCGGCGACCTTGGTATCCTCGCCGAGGTTCTGAACGGTGAGGGTGTAGGTGATGAGCCTCGGATCGGTCTCGTCCACCACACCGGATTTCGTTGCCGTCACCGAAGCGTCCCCGGTCCAGCTCAGCCAGTCGGTCTCGAGGGCAGAGAAGGCGGCGGCCGTCGTGACGTTTCCGTTGTAGCTCGCCGAGGCTTCGAGCCTATTGACGATCTCGTCGCCGCGACAGTCGGTGACGTCAAGCCAGAGGGTGATGCTTAGGGTACCGCTGAGCCCCAGGTTCAAAAAGGTCCACTCGGCGACGTCGGAGGTGAGGCTCGACGTCCTCTCGGAGGAGTTGACGAAGACCGCCCCCGGCGGGAAGAGGTCTCTTACCACAATAGGGCCGAGAGCCCGATTGCCATCGTTTTTCAGTGTTATGTTGTACCGTGCGAGGGCGGCGTCATCCTCGTAGAATATCTCGCCGGACTTCTCAGTCGAGAGGTGGGGTTCACTGTACTCGAAGCTGCCGGCGAAGACGGTCCTCCTCGAAATCGAGTAGTCTCCGGAGTACAGGTCGTCGATCTCGATATCGGCCTCTCGGAGCCGTTTCATCGAACCGTTGACGGAATCGCTGTCAGACTCGTTGACGGAGGTGTTGACGTAGAAGGCCCGGAACCTTCCAGTCCCTGAGAACTCGGCCTCCGTCGCCACGTCGCCCAGCCCTCTGACGATCGTCTCCTTATCGAGCCGATCGAGGCTTGAGAACTCCTCGCCGATGTAGGTGGTGCTGTTCTCGCTCACGTTCTTCGACCAGATCCCCTCCTTCCACTTCGCAGAAGTGTTGGCGGAGAAGTCGCCTCCGAGGTCGAAGCTCGTCGGCTGGTAGGCTAAACTGATATCTTTTGCGATGTAGTCGGTCGCTGCCTCGATGATCTCGTCGGATTCGTAGGCTCCGGACCCGGACTCATAAGACCTCTGCTCGTCTCCGATCCTTTTATCTGCCGCGACAAACCCCGTTCCCGAGGCTTCCTTCTCGTACTTTATGCTCGAACCGCTCGCGGCCTGATAGACTTTGAAGCTTCCCGAATAGGTCTCCTCGGATTCGAAGTCAGCGGGATCGCCCTCGGTGGTGGGCTTCTGGAACGCTCTGAAGCTTCCCAACCCATCGAACTCCGAGTCGAAGGCCATCGAAGTGCTCGTCTCGTCGAGCCTGAAATGAGAGTCGCGGTCGATAGAGGTGGCGTACCGATAGGCTTCGCTGACGGTGGTTCCAGTGATCCGGTTCTTTCCGCTGGCCGTCTCGGTCCATCTCGATGAATAGGTGACGGATCGGTTGTTGTAGAGGCCGAGGCTGGTGGTGGCGTAGGTCGCCGAGACGTCCTTTGACATCTCGATCAATTTGTCCTCGGTCTTCACCGCCACCAGCTCCTCGCTGTCGTAGCTGCCGCTTCCGTGCTCTCGGGTGGATAGCTCAGTTCCGGGGTCGATCACCCCGACGGTCACGCTGGCATCCGCCTCGAAGAGCTCGTCGTTGATATAAGCGCTGACGTTGACCATGTTTGTGAGGCCATACTCAGGTGGCGTCGTCGAGTAGTCGTTTGCGACGTTGACGAACCTCTCACCCCTCACGCTCTGCTCCATTCCAAACTCGAAGTCCTGCATCTCGGGGACGATCACCACCAGGGTGATCTCCGGAAGGCAGTCCTCCCCATTGATCTTGTCGAAGGCCCATACGATCTCTCTGAAACTATCCCCCTCGTCGTAATCGTAGAGAGGAGATGGGTCGGCGGAGACGAACTCGACATCGTTGTTGAAGACGTCGGTGACCGTCACGTCGGTCATATTATCGTCGTAATTGTTGCAGACCTGTATTGTGTAATTGACCTTCTTGCCGCGCTCAACTGACTCCTTGTTTGCGGTTTTGATTACGGTTAGGGGTGAGGCCGCCGCACCTATGGAAACGCGCTTGCAATAAGAATCGCTGATCAAAGTCTCGGTATGGTCTAGGGCGGTCACATCGACGCAATTTTCGAGGACGTAACTGGAGCTGCCAGCGGGAACCGTGACGTTGAGCGTGATCGTCTCCGACCCCTTCGAGGATATGTTATCGAAGTGCCAAAACTGCTGTCTGTCGTCATGGTAATCTGGTGGCGGTGATGCGTCACGATATATCACAAATCTGTCGAAGGTATCGTTGACGTAGACGTCAGTTACCGGATAATCGTCGGCGTTATCGACCGTTATCGTGTACTTGAGATTATCGCCCGGATTAGCCGATATTCTATCCACACTCTTCTTCACCACTATCGGGCTTTCTTTTTCATAACACGTGACGACCTGGTACCCGCAGTTCATGTAAAAGGTGCTTATGTAACTGTCTTTCTCCGCCTTGACGTTGTACTCGCCTGCTTGGTTCAGGGTGATATTAGAAGTATATCCATCAGCACCAGTGGTGTAGGTGTTGGATCCCACTGTGACCGTCGCCCCTTTGAGAGGCTCCATCACCTCAGGATACTGCCAGAGATCCAAGTACTCCACTTTGATCGTGAAGACTTCACCTTCTGCAACATATGTGGGAATGTCCGTCAGGTAAAGGGCAAATACGGTCCAGGGTGCGCTGACGACGATGCAATCTCCATCTGTCAGGTAATATTCGTTAAGCGGAACGCTTGGATAAACACCATTGGCGTAATAGACCGGTCCCCCAAATCCCGCAACATCGGAGACCCAGCTTGCAGAACCGAGTGTGTAGTCCACTCCGCTCTTTTCGAGAGCTCCCAAAGCTGTCGGGTTATCGATATTGAATCCGTTTTTTACAAAACCGATGGAACTAACATCAACCTCCCCACTGAAGAGGGGGCCTCCATCTCCGAGAACGTGGATGGTGACGGTCTTAATCTCTGCATCTTGGCAGGTTATGACGTGATATCCACAGTTCATGTAAAAGGTGCTTATGTAGCCGTTTTTCTCTGCCTTAACGTTGTACTCGCCTGCTTGGGTCAGAGTGATATTAGACGTATATCCGTCAGCTCTAGTGGTGTAGGTGTTGGACCCAACCATAACGGTTGCACCTTCGACAGGAGATCTAATCAGGTTATATGGCGGATTGACATCATACATTTCCGTCTCCACCTTTATCTTGAACTTCTCACCCACTGAAACATCTGTGGGCGCGCCCATATAGAGCGGAGATACAGAGTAGGGTGCGCTGACAATGATGCAGTCTCCATCACTGAGATAGTACTGGTCGAGCCCGACTGGGGCCTGGCCACCATTGGCATAAAACGAGGGCGCCCCAAATCCAGCGACGTCAGAGACGAAGAGTCCCCAGGTCCATGATGATAGTAAATAAGACACATCCGTCAGCTCCAGGGCGCCCATAGCAGTCGGGTTATCGACATCAAATCCGTCTTTTTCAAAACCGACCGCAGGCACTTCTACTTCGCCGCTGAAGAGAGGCGCGCCGTTCCCGAGGACGTGGATGGTGACGTCCACAGGCTCGCTGCTTCGACAGGTTATGATCTGGTAGCCGCAGTTCAGGTAAATGGTATCGATGTAGCCATCCTTTTTGGCCTCGACCCTGTACTCGCCAGGCTCGTTGAGGGTGACCTCGACTTTGCCTTCGTTATCAGTGGTGTAGTCAGCAGAAGAGGTGTCGGAGATCACCGTGACCGTCGCCCCCTCCACCGGTTCTGATACGACGCTACCGTCCTCATCCAGATCCTCAGAGGCGACTTCGATGATGAACTCCACCGCCTCCATGACCTCTTCTGGCGCCGTCAGCCGGAGAGGCAGAACGGTGTCGGGAGCGCTTATCACTACGCACTCGTCGCCCGTCAGGTTGTATTCGCCGATGGGGTCATCTTGTCTCACCCCGTCGACGAAGTAGATCGCAGCTCCAAACCCCTCCAGGTCAGAGACGGCCGGACTTCCAGTGCCATCGGGATCGGTGAGGGTGTAGAAGAGGGCCGTCGCCTGGAGCGCCCCAAGGATGGTGGGGTTTGAGACCTCAAAGCCGTCCTTTGTGAAGCTCTCAGTCCCAACCACAAGATCGCGGCTGAAGAGGGAATCTCCGTCCCCCAGAACTGTGACGGTGACGCTGGCCCCCTCAGCCTCCGCCTCCTCGCCAGCTGCGGCGGCGGTGATCGGAAACGTCTCGCCCATCAGGGCGATGATGCTGTAGGAGGTCGCCTCGGCGAGAAATCCGGACCCACCCTGCGAGTCGGGCTTCCACCAGAATTCTCCGCTCTCCTGCTGACAGCTCAGAAGGTAGGTGAAGGGAGTCTCACTTCCCTTTCGCCATTCGGTGGGGTCGACCCCCGCTCCGTTGAGGGCCAGGATCGCCCAGTAGTCACTGATGGAGTTTGAGTCGGCGCTCATCCCCGAGGAGGCGAAACCGCCGTCATCGCTCTGCTGTTTTTTGATGTAAGCGATCGCATCCGTTATCGGCTGCGACTCCGGGCCCTCGCTCGCGGCCAGGAGGGCGCAGATGACAATCCCAGTGGTGTCGAGGTCCGGAGACTCGCCGCCCCAACCCCAGCCACCAATGGGTGACTGCTTCCCCTTGACGTAGGAGATGAAGGCCAGGGCCTCCGTCGACTTCGACTCGCCAGCTGCGGCCAGCCCCAGGAGGATGTAAGACTCAGAGAAGAGGTTCTCCTCGCCGTAAGGCGGCTTTGCGAACTCTTTCAGCCTCTCGACGTAGTCGACCCCTGAGACGTCTCGGGGGTTCCCGCCAGCGGCGACGATCCCCATGACGTACCTGCCGAGGTTCCCGCCGGTGGCGTCTTCGCCAGGGGGGTTTGCGACTAGATAGTCGAGGGGCGTTTTCCCGCCCACTTGAGCGCGGTTTAGGTCGCCGGTGAGGGCGAGGGCCATGGCGGCGTTGGCCGTCGGCACGACACTGCTAGTCGAGGAGCCGGGCTCGTTGTCGAACCCGCCGTCCTCATTCTGGCATGATAGAAGATAGTCCACGCCGCTCCTGATGGCGGAATCGTCCCTCGCCAGAGGGAAGTCCTGGGCCGCAACGTTCGAAACCACGGAAATTAGAAGGATAAGGCCGAGCCATATGAGTCTATAAGACCGTCCCATATCGAGTTCACCTTCAGGAATATTTTATGTTCATCGCCTTACGGAAGGACGCCGAAATTGATCCGAACCGAACGGTCATCGGGCCATATTCGCTCCCATTATCTGCAAAAATAGCCGCTAGATGAGGCCTATTTTCACTATCTATCCACGCCGAATCCTCAAGATGATCCGCCTCATGCAAGGGGAGGCCATCCCAAATCAGCTCGTCGAATATTTTGAAGCACTCTCCAACAAACGAGTTATCTTGCAACGGTTTCAACTCCCATCACCAAATTAAGCGAAGTTAAGTCAAATTTAGTTGATCAAGATTAGTTTATTGTAGTTAAACGTTTTTGTCTTAGGAAATAAAATGACCTTTTTAGATAATTTCATATCTCGGGTCTGCTCGAGCTTCCCGTGGGACCCATGGACGAAGATATTTATCGAGGGATGCGAGATTAATGGGTCAGAAGACCAGAATTAATATCAGATCCGCTAGGAGGATCTGATATTCGAGACGCATTTTGAGATGATCCCATGAGACTCGACGATAAAAGTTCAGGCGACGTGAAGATCGTCCTTCCGGCAGGGAGGCTGGATGCCGCGTCGTCAGAAGAGCTGAAGGCTAAGATGGAAGGGATGATAGGCGATGGATGCCAGAAGATGGTGGCAAACCTCGACAGCGTTGAGTACATCAGCAGCTCGGGGCTTCGGGTGATGCTGGCATCCCTCAAGCAGCTGAGAAAGACGGGCGGCGATCTGAAACTCGCCTGCCTGAAGCCCTACGTCAGGGAGACCTTCGAGATCGCCGGGTTCACCCAGCTCTTCGAGATATACGACGAAGAAGAAGAGGCAGTCGAAGGATTCGGGAAAAAGGGCTAGATCCCCTGCCCCGACCTGAACCCGGCCCTTTAGGAGGCAGAGATGGCAGCGATGTCAGGCAGCTTGCTATTGACCCTCATCGACAAGATATGCGTCATCGTGGTGGCAGCGTATCTCATCACCAGGACGAGACGTTTCTCAGAAGTCCTCGCGGGGAAGCTCACTCCGAAGAACCAGGCGGCGATGATCCTGACCTTCGGGGCCTTCTCCGTCTTCGGAACCGTCTCAGGGGTCGAGATCTCCGGGGTGATCGCCAACGTCAGAGACCTGGGGCCGATGATCGGGGGGCTCGTCGGCGGGCCCTTGGTCGGGCTCGGGGCCGGTCTGATCGGGGGAGGTTACCGCTATCTTCTGGACGGGTTTACGGGACTGCCGTGCTCCATCGCCACAGTCTTTGCGGGGGTTTTCGGCGGCATAGTGTACATCCTGAACCGACAGAAGTTTGTGGGGATTCGAGGCGCCGTCGTCTTCTCAGTCTTCGTCGAGTCATTCCACATGCTCCTCGTCCTTTTGATTTCAGAACCCTATTCTGAAGCCGTCATGGTCGTCCGGGAGACCGGGATTCCGATGATCGCCTCCAACGCCATCGGCATGTTGATCTTCGCTTTCATGATATCGAACCTGATAAAGGAGCGGGAGACGGAAGAAGAGAGGGACGAGTACTTCGATGAGCTTGAAAAAAAGAAGCTGGAGCTTAACATCGCCCGCGAGATCCAGCAGAGCTTCCTCCCAGAGATGGTGCCACCCCTGAAGGGCTTCGATCTCGCCGCCAAAAGCCTTCCCGCTAAAGAAGTGGGGGGCGACTTCTACGACTTCATCCCCATATCCGGTGACGAGATCGGCCTCGTCATCGCCGACGTCTCGGGAAAGAGCGTTCCAGCCGCCCTCTTCATGGTCCTCTCCCGGGCGATGGTCAAAGCGAGCGCCACCGGAAACACCTCTGCTTTAAAGGTCGCAAAGAGGGCCAACGATCTGATCTCTGCCGACGCCAAGTCGGGGATGTTCGTGACCCTCTTTTACGCGATCCTGGACCAGGGTGCCCGGACCCTCAGGTACGTCAACGCTGGCCACAACCCGCCTTTAGTCCTGGATGGCGAGACCGGGGACCTGACCCTCCTGAAGACCCGGGGGATCGCCATGGGTGTCATGGACGACGCTGAGATGGAGGAGAAGGTGATTGAGATCGGTGAGGGGGACCTGGTCGTCTTCTACACCGACGGCGTGACCGAGGCAGTCGACGACGAGTACCACCAGTTCGGAACTGAAAGGCTCGTGGAGACGGTGAAGAAGAACAGCCACCTTCCCGCGGTAGATCTCGTCGAGAAGATCACGGGAGAGATCCTCGCCTTCAGCAGAGGCGCTCCCCAGTTCGACGACATCACCCTAATGGTGCTGAAGGGGGAGAAAGGGAGATGAAGGCCAGCTTCGAGCTTGCGGCCGAAAGCTCCCTGGACGCCCTTTCCAGGATAGGCGATTTCATCCTCAGCTCGACGAGGGGGTCGGGGCTCGACCAGCGCGAGACGTTTCACCTGATAACGGCCGTCGACGAGGCCTGCACCAATATAATAAAGTACAGCGGCTCGGGCGGGATCGAGCTAACATGCGATGTGGAGGAGGGTCAGGTCGCCGTGCAGATTAGAGACGACGGGGTTGCCTTCAACCCCCTGGAAGCCCCGGAGCCGAAGCTCGACCTCCCCCTTGAAGAGCGGCGGGTGGGTGGTCTTGGGATCCATTTCATCAGAACTCTGATGGATGAAGTGAGATACGAACGCAAGGGGGAAAAGAACGTCCTGACGATGATCCTCCAGCACCGTCGAAACCGCTCGGTATGAAAATTGGTGACGTTCTATCAATAACCATTTAAATTCATAGTATCGACCCCAACGCGGGACCACTGATGCATAAGAGACCTCCTGAGCTGATCTACGGCGTTGACGACGAACCGCCATTTCTGACTAACCTGATCCTCGGACTTCAGCACGTCTTTCTCCTCTCAGTCTGCCTCATATTTCCAGTTTTGATAGTCCGATCCGTCGGCGGAACGCCCCAGGAGGCGGAGTTCATGGTCAGCATGTCGATGCTCGCAGCGGGCATCGGGACGATGCTTCAAGCTCTGAACAGAAGGGGTGTGGGCTCTGGGTACCTCTGCCCATCGCTCTGCGGCCCATCTTACCTTTCAGCATCGATCCTCGCCGCCAGCACCGGCGGTCTGCCCCTTTTATTCGGCATGACATCGGTGGCGGGGCTCTTCGAGGTGCTCCTCTCGCGGATCCTGTACAGGCTCCGATCTCTCTTCCCTCCCGAAGTGGTGGGGGTGATCGTGACGATGGTCGGGATTACATTGATACCAGTCTTGATCCCAAACTTCTTTGGACAAAAGACCGGAACCGGTGATGTGATCACGGAGAGTTCAGATATCATAGTCTCGCTGATCACTCTGGTAACGATATTCAGCATAAGCGTCTGGTCCAAGGGGAGGATGAAGCTCTACCCGGTCCTCATCGGAATGGTGGTCGGCTACGCTGCGGCTGCGGCCCTCGGATTACTCAACGCCTCCCACATCGAGCTCTTCAGGGAGGCGTCCCTCGTCGCCTTCCCGGATCGCTCTCATTTCAGCTGGTCCCTCGATATCGCTCTCCTCTTTCCGTTCGCAATAGCTGCAACATGCTCGACCCTGAAGACCGTCGGCGACATCACCACCTGCCAGAAGATCAACGACATCGACTGGAAGAGGACCGACATGAAGAACGCGAGCCAGGGGATCCTGGCCGACGGACTGAGCGCCATCTTCAGCGGCCTCGTCGGGGCGATGGCCCAGTCCACCTCCTCCTCCAACGTCGGCCTCTCGATAGGGACCGGGGCGACGAGCAGAAAGATCGCTTTCGCCATCGGCGGCCTTCTCGTCTTCCTCGCCTTCCTCCCGAAGCTCGCCATGATCTTCGTCATAATGCCAGGTTCGATCATGGGAGCGACCCTGATATACTCGGTAAGCTTCATGATCGTAGCGGGTTTTCAGATAATAACCTCGAGGATGCTGGACGCAAGGAGGACTCTCGTTGTGGGTATACCCATAATATTTGGGATATCTGTAGACATCTTCCCTCATCTTTACGAGAACGTTCCCCACGTTATCAAGCCGGTCTTCAGCTCGGACCTCGCCTTTGCAGCGGTGCTCGTCGTCCTCATCAACTTCATCTCCAGGATAGGGATCGCAAAACAGAAGAGGATGGTTTTGAGGCCTGGGATCGACGACGTCGATTCTATATTCGAGTTCATGGAGAAACAGGGGGCAGCCTGGGGTGCGAGAAGGGAAGTGATCTACAAGGCAGTATCTGCGATATACGAGCTTTTTGAGTCCATCACCACTTCAAAGCTCTCAAAAGGCGATATCGAGGTCGATGTCAGCTTCGACGAGTTCAACCTCGATGTCGAGGTCCGGTACAGAGGCGAGCCGCCTGAGCTTCCATCGATGAGGCCGGAGGAGGAGGATCTTTTGATGGACGAGGCGGCGGTCAGAAGGTTATCAGGGTTCATAGTCAAAGGGTACGCAAACTCCGTGAAGCTGGACAGAAAAGATGATGTGTGCCGTGTCCGGCTTCACTTCGACCACTGAAATAGTATACCGATAATTGCTTAAATTCGTACCGTCACTTATTAGCAGGGACCACAAATGCCTAGGAAACCACCAGAGTTGACTTATGGTGTCGACGACGATCTGCCATTCGCGACAAACCTTCTCCTTGGACTTCAGCACATCTTCATCATATCCATCAGCCTCATATTTCCGGTGGTGGTGGTGAGGTCCATCGGCGGGACCCCTCAGCAGGCGGAGTTCATGGTCAGCATGTCGATGCTCGCCGCGGGCATTGGAACGATGCTCCACGCCCTGAACAAAAGGGGCATCGGCTCAGGGTACCTCTGTCCCTCGGTCTGCGGACCGTCTTACCTCTCGGCCACTCTCCTGGCGGCAAGTGTCGGAGGGCTCCCCCTTATCTTCGGCATGACCTCTATCGCGGGGCTTTTTGAGGTGATGCTATCGAGAATTATGCACAGGCTCCGTGCCCTCTTCCCCCCCGAGGTGACGGGTTTGGTGGTGGCGATGGTCGGGATCACCGTGATCCCCGTGGCCCTTCCAAACCTGTTGGGCCGAGACGCCACAGACACGATAACCGAGCTGCCCGAGCTTATTGTGGCCCTTGTCACCCTGGGAACGATGGTCGGGATAAGCGTCTGGTCCAAGGGCAAGATGAGGCTATACTCGGTCCTGGTGGGAATGGCTTTAGGCTATGCCGCCTCCATCGCTCTCGGAGTCCTGAACGTCTCCCATCTCGAGCTTTTAACTGAGGCACCTTTTGCCGCCGCACCAAGCCTAGACTACTTTGGCCTCTCCTTTAATTTTGTTCTCCTGTTGCCGTTCTTGATTGCGATAACCTGCTCCACCCTGAAGACCGTCGGCGACATCACCACCTGCCAGAAGATCAACGATGTCGACTGGAAGAGAACCGACATGAAGAACGTCAGCCAGGGGATTCTGGCCGACGGCCTGAGCGCCGTCATCGGCGGCATCGTCGGGGCGATGGGTCAATCCACATCCTCCTCCAACATCGGCCTCTCCATAGGGACTGGGGCGACGAGCAGAAAGATTGCCTTCGCTACTGGCGGCCTTCTCGTCTTCCTCGCCTTCCTCCCGAAGCTCGCCATGGTCTTCGTGATCATGCCAAAGCCAGTGATGGGAGCGACCCTGATATACGCCGTCAGCTTCATGATCATAGCGGGTTTTCAGATTATAATGTCGAGGATGCTCGACGCGCGAAGGACTTTTTTGGTGGGGATACCCCTGATCATGGGGCTTTCCGTCGACGCCCTTCCTGAGCTTTACGAGAACGTCCCCACCATCCTGCAGCCGATATTCAGCTCGTCATTGTCTCTGGCGGCGGTGCTGGTGGTCCTGCTGAACCTCATATTCAGGATCGGTATAGCAAAACGGCAGCAGCTAGTCTTGAAGCCGGGGGTCGACGACGCCGACTCGATCTTTGGGTTCATGGAGAAGCAGGGAGCAACTTGGGGCGCGAGAAGAGAAGTGATCTACAGGGCGATATCGGCCCTAAACGAGCTATTTGAGGCGGTCACCTCTTCGAAGCTGGCAGAAGGCGACATCAAGGTGGACGTCAGTTTCGACGAGTTCAACCTGGACGTGGAGGCCCGGTACAAGGGTGTGCCCCTCGTCCTGCCGTCGGCGAGGCCGAGCGAGGAGGATCTTCTGAGGGACGATCGAGCCGCGATAAGCCTATCGGGATTCATGATAAAGAGGTACGCAAACTCCGTGAAGATCGACCAAAAGGATGGCATCTGCCGCGTCCGGCTCCACTTCGACCACTAGCCCTCCCTCGATTGACATAACAGGAATTCATCATACAAATAATGGGGTAAAAATTTGGGGGACGAGTCAGCTCCCACGTTCCAGCTCCTCGGCCCGGGCGAAGGTCTCGTCTGCCTCATCCCCGCTGCCCCTCGTCATCGCAACTCCACCATCTGGAAGGGTTTCAAACCCCAGAAACGATACCTCCCTCCCAGTCTCGTCTCTCAGGGTGACGCTCGTGGCGTCGTCGTTGAGGACGATCTCGCTCTCCATGAAGAGGTCCGTCTCGGCGTCTTCGCCCACGCCAAAGTGGACTCTGACCTTTCCCCCGGGCACGAGGACGTATTCGGGAAGGACCAAATATCTTGTCTCATCCTCATCGATCACCAGGGTCCATCCTTTGAGGTTTTTGGCCTCATCGAGGTTGTTTGTGATCTCAATGAGCTCGTCCTCGCCGGTGGCTACAATCTCTGTGATGGCGATCATGCCCCCAAGAGGCGAGGTGAATCCCAGCTCTTCAGCTATGGTGAAGGCCTCCTCAGTCTCACCTTCACTGCCAAGATACCGAAGCAGATTGCCTTTTAGGTACCAACTGTGTCCATTCTGCGGATCAAGCTCGATCGCCTCCTCAAAGGCCGCCAGGGCCTCCTCGTCCCCACCCAGGTTCATGAGGATGAGGCCTCTCAAACGCCAGGAGTCGGGATTTTCGGGGTCTATCTCGATGGCTTTGTCACAAGCTTCAAGAGACTCGTTGTACCTGCCCAGGTTGGGACCGAGAATTTGAGCTTTGGAGAGCCAGGCGTCGGCATCTTCGGGATCGAGCTGAAGACCTTTATCGAAGTAGATGAGGGCCTCCTCGTACCTTCCAAGATGGGCTGAGAGGAGAATGCCACCGTTGATCCAAAAGTTCTTGTCTTCAGGGGCCAGCTCAACCGCCCGCTCCAGAGCCGCCATCGTCTCGTTGTAGTCGCCCTCCTCGGCAAAGAGGTGAGCCCGTTCAAACCAGACGAACGCCTTCTCCACATCTTCTGATGCAGCATTGACGGCAGCGTCGTAGGCCTCTATCGACTCGTTCTGTCTTCCAAGCTTCCACAACGCATTCGCCTTTCCGACCAGAACCCACGGCTGTTCTGGGTCGATCTCCAGGGAGGCGTCGTAAGCTTCGATGGCCTCATCGTACCGGCCCATGATCGAAAGAACATAGCACTTCCCGCTCCAGGCAGACGCCTGCGATCGGTTCAGCTCGATAGCCCTCTCGAAAGACAAAAGAGACTCGTTGTACATGCCAGGCTCCTCTTCAAGAAAGGCGAGCCTGCTCAGTGCATAGCCTCTGCCGACCCGGGC
>Ga0116164_10000462_pt1 | contig 35406 bp, 37 predicted proteins | sample AD_UKC109_MetaG_FD_89888 | JGI IMG/M metagenome (GOLD analysis project Ga0116164, IMG submission 89888) | Active sludge microbial communities of municipal wastewater-treating anaerobic digesters from Hong Kong - AD_UKC109_MetaG | ecosystem: Engineered > Bioreactor > Anaerobic > Digestate... | reverse complement strand
AGCTTTTCTGCCATCTCTTTTAGGATTGTCCTGAACTAATCCTTATCCATTGCCGGCAAGATACTCCGGCTGATGCACTGTTCATATTTTTCAATTAGCTGGTCTTGCTTCGTCTTATTGGTCCCTGGTAACGCTCATTGGTCAGTTACCAGAGACGTATAAAACTTTACCATAAGCGTTGTATACTAAGCATATGTCATCAGCACAACAGCCGTGGATACACGCAGAAGCTCCCAGCTCCGAAGAAATAGCGCTGCTTGCCAAAGAATACGGTCTTGAACCACGCTTTATATACGATGCACTTGACCGCGACGAGATTCCACGTGTCGAAGCTATCGGCAAATACACCTACATCATTACCCGATTTGCATACGAGAAAGCCTCTGGCGACATTCTAACTGCCCCAGTCCTTTTTGCTATAAACCACACTAAGCTTGTTACAGTAAGCAGCGAACGGCTTCCCAGCCTAGAAGAAATTGCCCCCATGCAAAAGGATGCTGCAGACCCGGTACATATCATGCTCAAAATACTCCTGTATATCGATGCCGAGTACGACCGCTTTATCCATGACTCTTCTAAGCAGATTCGCCATCTTATGCAAAAGCTGGGAACGCGGGCAGTCGGACCGCAATCCTTCATCCGATTTGTGCACATCGAAGACGATATGAATGACTTTCTTAACTCACTCATGCCGACCAACACTACCCTAAAGCACCTGCTCAGCTCTAGCTCGGCTCCAAACTTCGAGAAGCACCGCGACCTGGTCGAAACAGTCATCCTCAACAACAATCAATCTATCCAAACATGCGAGGCCAACCTCAAAACAGTCGATTCGATTCGCCGCACCTATACACTTATTAACTCGCACAACCTTGACAGAACTATCAAAATCCTCACCCTCGCATCGGTATTTATATCAATCCCCACCATGTTCTTTAGCATGTATGGTATGAATATCGGCTTACCGCAGCAAAAGCACCCTCAGGCATTTATCGTACTTATGATAGTGTGCGTGCTTACAGTCATTACGGCCTATATCGTTGGCCGAAAGAAAAAAGTTTTCTAGCTATATTTAGCGCTTGCCAATAGTAGCGACTTTGGCGAACAACCATGCAACAAGTGCATACACTAAAATGGCAATCAGTGCTTCAAACTCAAATCGGCCAACGCCTAAGTCTGCATTGTAGCTAAATAGCCCAAAAAACGGTGCGGCAAACGGATGGCTAATAGTGTAAATAAAGTCGGCAAAACCATTATTTGGATCAGCGCCAAGCAGCCGCAGCAAAAAGCGCAAGGCAAGTAGCCCCATAATAACGCCGGCAACCAACCAAATGACACGTTCCGCAACATTCATGCGATGGTCGTCACGTGGGGTTACTGGACGCTCTTCACGTACTTCCTCTCGAGCTTCTTCGACAGGAACTTCGCGAGTTGTTTGGGTTGTTTGAACTTCTCGGTCTTCGTATGCCATTGTCTGGCTCCTTAATTACGTAGTAATAACCTTAGCGTACTGCTTGGGCGGGCTTATAGCTGTAATAATTCATACGTACCGTCTCATTCCATAACCACATGAATTAACCTAAATCCAGTGAAATATGCAACATCAGTACTTATGAGCTTCTGAGCCGATCCTGGATAACACGAACAGCGTCTGGCAGCTCGTTAAGATGATTGATGAATAAATCTACTGGATACTCAACAAAGTCTTGCTCGGTTCGCAGTCCCTCCTCAAGATTTGCCACAAAATGTAGCCCTGCCCCCTTTGCGGCTACCGCATCACTCGGCTGGTCGCCCACGTATACACACTCTTCGGGCTTTAAGCCGTGCTCGGTCTCGATCTGGCTAAAAGCACGTGGATCAGGCTTGTGATATGTCATATTTTCTTTGTAATAAAATGCGTCTACCAACTCGTATAGGGGAGTCTCGGGATTCATCAGGTGAGACATCTCTGCTGCAGTCCGCGATGTAAGAACTATGTGGTATAACTTCATATCACGAATTTTGGCTAGAATCCGCAGACGGTCAGGTGTAAGGCTGTCAAGCTCACCGCTATCAACAAACTCTTGGTAGACAGTTGGAAAAAGTTGCCAAAACCGTACCGCGTCCGCAGCCCCACCAGAGCGCTCTGCAATCGCCTCATTAAGGCGTATACCCTATGTTTTGCGGTGTACATCACGAGACATCGGCTCAAGACCCATACACTCAAAAATTGTGTTTTCCAGTCTCCAGCAAGGTTCTTCGGTCATTATAAGGTTGCCGTCAATATCGTTGATAACAGCTCTTATCTCTGTCATAGCACTCTATTATATCTTATTTTGGTTATGAAGCAGATTGAGCAGCTCATCGACAGACGGCGCAACCATGAGCTCCTCTCGGAGTGCTTTGGCACCGTCAAAGTCCGAAACATAGACTTTGCAAAATTTATTGAGCGTATGAATGGGTCGCTCGCCATTTTGCCACGTGTCTTTAAATAGAGTGACTTGCTTTTTGTATAGGGCTAGCCTCTGTTTTTTGCTCCACTGCGACCACTCTAAGGGTCCGTCCCTTAGAAAACAAAGTGGATTGGTAAAGATGCCTCGCCCTATCATAATGCCATCAAGCTGATACTGCTTAGCAAGTGCCTCGCCGTGCTCGCGGTCACGCACATCGCCGTTACCGACAATGAGTGTTTTGACACCTAGCGCATCTCGTTTTGTGCGCACCTGGCCAATGAGTTCCCAGTCGGCGGGAACCTTGCTCATTTGCTTGCGGGTACGCCCGTGTACGGTTAGCATGTCTAGATCGAAGCCAAGCAAAAAATCAAACCATTCCATATCGACCGCGCTAAACCCCACCCGCGTCTTGACACTCAACGGCAACCGTCCATTTAGACCATCTTGCGTCGCCTGGATGATAGCACCAGCCAGCGGCCAGCTCTCGCGGCGTATCAGGGCCGCACAGGCACCGTTACGCACCTCACTCTTGGCTGGGCAGCCCATATTTAAATCGACTCCGGCAAAATTTACCCCTGGAGGAAGACCGAGTTCACGAGCCAGTTCACCAGAAGCAATTTGCCCAGCAACCGCTCGAAAGTTATCGGGGTCGAGCCCCCAGAGCTGTGCCACTACCCTGCCTTCTTTTTCAGCGAAGCGAAGCTTTTTAAGCAAATTTGGTCGGCCGGCGCTCATTAGCCCATCGACATTAACAAATTCTGTAAAAAATACATCGGGTGGTGCGACATCGGCAACGACCTGCCGAAACACCGTGTCCGTCACATCGTCCATTGGCGCTAACGCAAAAAAAGGCCTAGGCAAATCGTCAAGCATCCTGCTGTTGGGCAGCGCTATAGAGCGCTTCTAGGTTTTTTTTAATCTGCTGTATATCTGTATCCGCTTGGTTCTGACGGGAAACAAATAGTGCCCTGCGTTGCACCGCATAATTACCAGCGACCTTCGTAATATCATGCCAATAGCCCACTCTAGCTCGTTGACCACCTTGGGTCAGTTTTGCGGCCATAGCATTGAGTGCCTGTTCTTTTTCTGCAGCTCCCCACCCCCGCTGTCGTGCGGCTACCGCGATAATATTATTGAAGCTAATCTCCCAGGCTGAAGTGGCCAGAATACGCAGCTCTGCCTCGGTCGCATGGGCATATCCGGGGACTTTTATAAGCTTCATGAGAGCACTTAGGTCTTGTATTTCCTTTTCCAGTCCACGAATCACTTTACTCTGCTGCTCCTGCTTGGAAGTAAGCGCATTATTTTTTGAATGCAAAAAGGCAGCCTCAGTACCTTCTGTGTGTTGCCCTCGACTCGCCAGTGTTTTGGCTCCTATCGCACGAGCAAATGATGTTGGACTTCTTAAAATTGCGCTGTACTCCATTGGGTTCAAGGCAATACCGCTCACGGTGTGTTCACCTTCGCCATACAGAGAACCCATCAAGCTCTGCGGGTTCACCCTGTCATAGCCCATGTCAGTCCTAAAATAAATATCTAGATTACGACCAAGCAGATTCGGTATACTCCCAAAGGCGCGGCGCTTTTCTGGAGTGATAGCAACAGGCATTGTTATCTCAGGGAATGATTCTTGGCCAGTACCTGGTACCCTGCTATTTTGTGCCATCATTTCCCTTTTGTGCACCGCGCAAGGCGGTTCGTGCCGCATCTATCCAAGGTTTTCGTTCAGCCTGCTCCTCTGGGGTACGCGGGTAGTAGTAGGCGCCCCTCCACCCCTCTGGAACAATGACATCATCAAAGGCTGGACGTATATTCCCATGCTGAGCTGTGTGAACATCAGGAGCCTGGTGAACAGTACTTTGATGGGCTGAATCGGCTCTTTGTTCGGGGGTCATAGGTAGGATATTAGCATATTTTGAGTGTTTTTGCAAGTAGTGCTTGTGGTTATTCCCAGCGGAAAACCCGGAAGGCTATCAGGTACACCACAACGCACCAGCCGGCAATCAAGCCAACCTGCGGCAGCAGTTCTACGAATCCTCTCCCCTCAGTGATAATGAGTCGGGCGCTATCGATTACTGGGGTCAGCGGCAAGTAAGTCGTAATACCCTGCAGCCACTCGGGCATAAGGAACCGAGGGAAAAACGCACCAGTTAGGAACATCATTGGGAAGGTGATGATTTGTGCTAAGGGTGCCGCCTGTCGCTCGTTGCGTGCCCAGCCACCTACGGCTAAACCAATACCAAACAGCATAAGGGCGCTGAGCGCAATTACTCCTACTAGGAGCAACCAGTTACCACGCATATTTAAATGAAAAACGGTAATTCCCACCGCTAACATTGTCGTGATAGAAAGCAGCCCAACAATTACGTTAGAGATGGCATTACCCACAAAATACTGCCAAACTTTAAGCGTGGTCGTGCGGTAGCGTCGCAGCACGCCGCGCTCCTTAAGCTTAGGGAACACACTGGTTGGGCCAAATATGCCCGCCCCCATTAGCGAGAAGCCAAGTAGCCCAGCAAACACGTAGTCAAATTGTGTCAGCCCCTGTTTGGCGGTAGACTTGGCAGTAACGCTAAAGGGCTTTTCGACAGGTACATATTTGGCATTAATGCCGTCAAACACCGACTGCAATACAGATGCTAGTGTTTGCCCTGCCTGTTCACTGTTTTTATTGTAAATGACCTCGGCTTTGCCGGCTGGATATCCCTTGGTGCTCTGCTCACCAAAATCGGCCGGGAGTACTATGGCGGCATCTAGCTCGCCACGACTCATCTTTTCCTCGGCAGCAGACAGTGTTGTTACTTCTTTGTTAATTTTAAGAACCTTGTCTTTGTCGGCCTGGGCCACAAAGCCTTTGGCAAATTCGGTTTTAGAATGATTAATGAGCGCAACATTAAAGCTCACACTGCTATTACGACCAAATATTCCACCAAACACAAAAAGAAACAAGAGCGGAAACACAAAAGTAAAAAACATTGCCAGCCGGTCGCGAAACAGGCGCCTAATGTCGATTTTAACAAAAGTGATGATAGGTAAAAGTGCTTTTGGCATAGTAAATTAATCCCTTAGAGCCTTTCCGGTCAAATCAATAAATACATCTTCTAGATTTGCTTGTTCAACGTGCTGATCTTTCTTAAATCCCTTTTTGAGCAGGGCTTTAATAAGGTTTTTAGGCGTGTCGAGGGCAATAATTTTGCCGGCATCCATTACTGCAACTCTGTCACACAGCAATTCGGCCTCGTCCATATAGTGCGTAGTCATTATGACAGTCACCCCACGGTCACGCACCTCGCGTATCAAATCCCATAGGTTACGCCGAGCCTGCGGGTCAAGCCCGGTCGTAGGCTCGTCGAGAAAAAACACCTTAGGACCGTGTACCAACGCCGCTGCAATCGAAAAGCGCTGACGCTGTCCACCCGAAAGCTGTTCGGGGTAGCTATTGGCCTTTTCTTCTAGCTGCACACTGCGCAAAAATTCCATGGCATTAACTTTTTCGCCGTAAGCGGCCGAAAAGAACTCAATCAACTCGGTAAGTTTGGTCTTTTCTTCAAAGCTGGGTGTTTGGGGCTGCACACCTATCATTGCTTTGATAGCATCGGACCGCGATGAAACATCCACTCCATCTAGGTGAGCGCTACCGCCGTCAATCGGGCGCAGCGTCTCAAGCATTTCTAGTGTCGTCGTCTTGCCTGCACCGTTTGGACCGAGAATGCCAAATATCTCACCCTTTTTAACATCAAAACTTATGCCATCGACCACTGCTTTGTTGTCATAGCGCTTTACTAAGTCTCTTACTTCGAGTATTGTTGCTTGTTTCATCTATCAATCCTACCACAAACAAACAAACAAAAACACCCGTAGTACCCGGGTGTTTTATAGCTTGCTAACGTAGACTAGCCGCGCTTAACAGTCAAGAAACCGTTGCGTGGGTTTTCGTTTACGCTAAAACCGCTTGGCAAATCACTTGCTTCTGGTCGCTCGTCTTTTGAGAAGTAGTAGATTGTTTGTTCTTTGCCACCACGAAGCGTAACTTTCTTTGAGTTAAGGTAGTAGGTTACACCCTTTGAGTTTGTGTGCTTGTATGCCATGTGCGTACATCTCCCTCTGTAACATTATGTTAGTACCCCTAACATACCCTGAGCCTAAACTATTTGTCAACAGTTTATCTTACAATTACCTCTGTTTTTTTGGGCTTGCACTTGAGAGGGGGTATATATTACACTTATGGTTGTTAGTATCAATATCTTAAAAGGTGGTGAAAATGGATTTTCGACAAACATCTCAGGTTCCTCATAATCGCGTAGAGCCTGCTACGCAAGTTACCCACAGTGGCGCTAAGGCTACAAAATCACGCGCTCAGTCAAGAGATTGGCTCTCTTACCTAAAAGGACTGCTCCTCTTGTGTGTCAGCCTACTTGTTTTGGCCTCTTTGTTTGCACTTTTGCGAGGCGGCTCAACAGTCAACGAATCAAGCAATGTAAACACCAGCAAATACCAGGCAGTGTTCTTAAACAATGGCCAGGTATACTTTGGTAAAGCTAAGGAAGTAAACGGGCGTTTCATTACTCTTGATGACGTTTACTACCTCACGCAAAACACTGGCAGTACCGCCAATGGTCAAACAACCACAACTGGCGATTACACACTTGTGAAACTTGGCTGTCAGCAAATTCACTACCCAGAAGACCGTATGGTTATATCACGTGACCAAGTGACTTTCTGGGAAAACCTAAATGCTGATGGCAAAGTTGCCAAGAGCATTGCCGACTTTAAGGCAAAGTATCCTAAGGGTCCAGATTGTACTGAGCAAACGAGCCAAACTCCTGCCCAGAACACTCCTAGCCAGGCTACAACACAGCAGACTACGCAAACACAGACTAACACCACCACCCCTACCACTACTCGTTAATTGAGTAGCTTGGTCAGCAAAACCCCCTACGAGTAGGGGGTTTTGCTTTTGGGCCCAAAGGAGGTAAGGAAGCTATAAGTGCATCCTCCTTCGCCAAGGCTACGGAGGGCAAGGAGCTTAGAAAAACGTTAGAATTTCAGATGTCCAGAATTTCACCCTTACACAAACTCTCGGCATCTTCACCCGTTAGAAACTGGAGACTGCGGTCTATTGTCCGGGAATGCATAACGGCCTACTTTAGGGTGTTTGGTATAGGAAGAGCTTGTTGCTTCTTTGCGTAAAGCTATGCAGTATAGACCCACTGCGTTCGAAATAAGGAGAAGGCCTGTTCGCCCTGAAACGTCCAAATCATACACTCCGCACCCCGTCACTAAGCCTACTTAATAAGTTGCTTCAGTATCCAGCGGTAAATAGCCGTTACAAAAAACAAAACCCCGCCGAGTACCGCCACCACAAGCGACCAGCCAGCTACATCGGGTGACCATTTGGCCGAGGTAAAGTCAAACTTATACAGCGCGTCGGGTATTGTGCCCAACTGAACGCCGCGGGCTGCCGTATAGGCTTCGACACAAGCTACCAAGTCAGGTGCGGTCATATTTGGGTTTTCGGCTTCGCAGCTCGCTTGCGCTTCATGATACAAGTTACTGCGTCCAGGGCCAAGCTGCTGCTGCTGAGTAGCCTGTGCCCGTTCGTAGCTATATTTTAATTGTATCGGAGGATGGACCGCGTTTGGACCAGTAGTAAGACTGGTATTCATGTGTCCATATACGTGCTCTCTAAGCGCCCGAATTGCTGCTTCTACATCACCATTGTCGCGATCAGCCGTATAGACTGCTTCACGTAGTTGCACCATTTGCTCGTTGTTTTTGCGTAGGGCTGGTATAGCTATCGCCAAGCTCACAAGTGCAACGAGCAAAAAATACCAGGGATGAACTTTGTGTATGTACTGCCAAAGCTGTCGTAATATTGGTTTGTTCATATTGCTTATGATTATACATGAATCAATAAAGCCTGTACTGTCAAAGAAAGAAGTTGCTACAATATTGTCATGCATATATTCTTTTCGGGAATTGGCGGAACCGGCATTGGCCCACTCGCCTTGGTTGCTCAGCAAAGTGGATATAGTGTTTCGGGGTCTGACAAGCAGGCTTCGCAGTATATCGACTACTTGGCTAAGCACGGTATCACCGATGTCACTATTGGCCAGTCGGCCACAAATATTGCAGCTGCTCATAGCAAAAATCCAATTGATTGGTATGTTTACTCATCGGCAGTTGCTATTGAACAGCCCAATCATCCCGAGTTTGCTTTTTGCCAAGCAAACAACATTCGCATGAGTAAACGGGACGAGCTACTCAACGAAATTATCACCCAAAAACAGCTTAACCTTATTGCCGTAGCTGGCACTCATGGTAAAACTACTACTACTGCCCTGCTCGTTTGGGCGTTGCAGCAACTAAACGTTCCTGCTGGGTATATATTGCCGGCCAAAAGCAGTTTTGCCGATATGGGTGCCTGTGAGCCAGACGCAAAATATTTTGTTTATGAGTGCGACGAATTTGACCGCAACTTTTTGCATTTTCGGCCACATTTGAGCCTTGTAACCGGCATCGATTGGGACCATCCCGATATTTTTCCAACGCGAGAAGCGTACTACCAAGCGTTTCGTGAGTTCATTGCGCAAAGCGACTATAACGTCTTATGGCAAAGTGATGTTAACCGCTTAAATCGTAATCCAGGTGAAAAAGACCGTGTTTTATCAGATACCGACGAAAAAATGAAGTTAATTACCTTGGCCGGCGAGGTCAATCGGCGCAATGCTTGGCAGGTAGCTCAGTCTATTAATCTCTTGTTCGCCATACCGCTCGACAAAAGTATAGCCGTACTCAATACCTTCCCTGGTGTCTCAAGACGGTTCGAGCAAATTACACTAGGGCTCTATAGCGACTACGCACACACAACCGAGAAGATTCGCGGGGCGCTCCAGATTGGCCAGGAGATTGCGGGCGATAACTTGGTAGTTGTATATGAAGGCCTTCACAACACTAGACAACACTTTATACGTGATGACCTGACGCATCTATTTGACGCTGTCAAACAACTCTATATCGTTCCTAGCTATCTTGCGCGCGAAGACCCATCTCTAGAGCTACTCACCCCCCCAAAACTTAAGGCAGGGCTGTCTGAGGCCTCACAAAGCAAAACAACCGCTTCCGCCCTGTCTAATGAGCTGCGCCTTGCCATACAGCAGCACCTAGCTGCAGGCAATACCGTACTCTGCCTGAGTGCCGGTGGGGGTGGTAGTTTAGACGAATGGCTCCGCCAGAATTTCGCCTCATGAAACTCATGCAGCTCAATGTATGGCTTGGGCGGTTAACACCACAAATCGTACGACTCATTGAGCAGGAATCACCAGATATTATCTGTTGTCAGGAGGTATTTTCGGCTGAAAGTACGGTAGTATTTCCAGACAATATGTTTGATGTTTTGCAGCAAATGACTGCCGCTGGTGGCTATCCACACGTGTTTTTCTCACCGCTTTGGCAAATGGCTATTGCTGATACGACCGCACAAATGGGCAATGCCATATTGAGCAGATACCCGCTTAGTCAGCAAGAAACTATCTTTCTTAGTGGTGTCTATAACCCTAACTTGACTGCGGAGACTCGGGTATCAAACACCCGTAATGCTCAGTTCTGTAAGATTGATACCCCAGCAGGCAAGCTTTCACTCGTAAATTATCATGGTTGGTGGGAGGCAACCCCAGTTGGCTCAGCTACTTCTGTCGAGAAAATGCAGCTTGTAGCCGACAAAGCTCGTACCCTATCCATGCCCCTAATCATAGCAGGTGACCTGAATGTCGATCCAACATCTCCAGCAATGCGTGTGTTTGATGGGTTTCTCGAGGACCTTACTGCCACGCATACCGCCACCGAAACACTCAGCCAGCTTGGCAAGGTACGTGATGTCGCCTGTGACCATATTTTAGTAAGTGATGGGGTCAGGGTTGAGGCCTTCACCGTCAGAGATGAGCTGGTTTCTGACCACCGAGCATTGGTGCTTGAGTTTTCACTTTCATAGAATTTGTTACTTACCAAATCACAATGGTAATGATGATTAGTAGGATGAGCAAAACGAGCGCCCACATGGCGGTGGCAAAGGGTGTAGTGGGCGGCTGTGTAATATGCTGCAGAGGTGTTTTGTCGGTGGCTGGTTTTGATGATGGCAGTAAGTTTGAGGGCTGATTGTTAGTTTGGGGGCTACGGGAAGACTGCATACTACTCCCCTGCAACGTTCCGCCAGATGCAACCGTGCCTTTGATAGCATTAGCCGTCGTCGAATCAACTGGCGCTCGCTCCCGAGCACGCTCCTTATAATATTCCTTGCCATATTCAAAATGAGGGGTTTCGACTACATTACCCTGTTTGTCGACTTCGGTGCTAAGCCAAGCGCTCCGCTCAACATGATGTTCGGGTGGTAACTCTAACACTTCCTGCTTCACTTTTTCGGCGCGGAGGGTTTCTAGACGAGTATGTGCCGCTCCTATGACCGCAGTTACAGGAGCCTGCTCGATCGTTTTTTCGACAGTAGGCGGCGCCTCTGGAGCTTTGTACTTGGTGGCAAACGCCGCGCGCGCCTTGGCGGCCTCGTCTTCTCTTATGTGGTCCCAGCGACTTGTTTCGGTTAATTCTTCATGTTTCTTTAGAACTGCTTGATGATTTTTGGTCATTTTTTTCTCGCGGCGACGGTGACGAATATGCTCAATACCACCTGCTAGAAGTGCACCTGTCCAAAATCCACTTGGTCTTTCGATTACTGCCGGTGCGGGTGCAGTTTCAATGGTGGTCTGAGGCTGGGGTGCTTGATTGGGGTTATTGAGTATTTGAGGTGGCACGTTTGGCCTATAGGGCCGGTGCCCACCCCAAGACTGAGGCTGAGTGGGCATGGCCCCACTGGCATTGCTGCCACCACCCGACCCAGGAGGTGCACCGCCACTCCGTCTACTCCCAGAGGCTGGAGGGGGTGATGATGCAGACCATACAGCGGCTGGTGGAGTGGAATCCTCGGGTTCATCAGCTTCTTCGACCTGCTCGGCAGCCACTTCGACTGGGTCGACAGCGGGTGTTTCTAATTCTTTCTCTTCGGTTTCGGCTTCAAGCATCGTAGCTTCCTGCTCGGTTGCAACCGGCAAAGCTATTTCACCTGGGATGTTCTGTATATATTCGGTCGATATCACCTGAGATTGCTCCCTCGCCAATAGAGGTGCTGCGGCTGTAAGGCTTGGTTCAAGCTGTTCCGGAGCTCCATCGGGGTCAGAACTGGCTACTACACTTTCGGGGGCAGCTGTTTGCTGGCTGGTATCTGCTGATTCCTCTGAAGCTGCTTCATCCTCTTCTGCATGAGATTCTTTGGCCTCTTTTTGGTCTTGAGAGATTCGCTCCAGCGACAAGTGTGCCAGTAGCCGGTCAAAGCCGGTGACTTCGGTGGGTTTGGGCCGTTCCTTGTTAATGGCCTGCTCTGCCCCTTTTACTACCGAGCCAATGCCAGCGGCACGACCGAGGGAAACACTTTTTTTGGAACGGGCTGCCGAACTGTCTTTTTCGTCTTCGTCATCGTCTTCGGATTCTGGCGACGAAAGTGGTATGTATTCTGCCATAGTGTGTATTATACCGGTTCAGGCAAATTAGCGATTATCGCCGTTGCCATGGAGCTTGTCGCGTTGTTTGCGACTCGCCAGTTTGTTGAGGTTTTGCTGAGCGACTTCGTTAAAGCTTATTCCCAAAAAATCTGCCATAACAGCTAAGTACCATAAGACATCACCGACTTCCTTAGCGAGTTCAGTTTTGGCTTCGACCGATAGTTCTCCGTCAAAGTCGCGAATGAGCTTTTTGACTTTTTCGGCAACCTCGCCACCCTCACCGACGATGCCGAGCGTCCAGTGGCTAAGGTCACGCATCTGGTCTCCCGAGCTAAGTGCAGTAGTTAAGGCCCGCTTTTGGTATTCGTCAAATGTTAGGTTCATAATTCAATTCTCCCCGCTTCGTTAATTTTAACCGCTCCCTCACGCACAACTTCAATTGCGTCGTCAATAATGCGGATAATGGTAGAGGGTGGACGCCCACTCAAATCACCCCCATCGACATAAAAATCTATCATATCACCAAAATATTGCTGGGCAGAATCAATCGTTTGGGCAGTAGGCTGAGTAGGCATATTAGCGCTTGTTGTTAGCAACGGGCCTACCTGTTCGAGCATAGTCTGAAGACTTGGGGCTTCTGGTAAGCGAACCGCGAGTGACTGTTTGCCTCGATGCAGGTACGCGAGAGCGGCGTCTGCACATGGAACAATCACACTGACCGGCCCCGGCCAAAATGAATTATCTGCTGTTAAATACCTTCTTTTGAGTCCAAGGGCTTCAAGTTGGTCAATTGATGCGGCAATAATAGTCCCTGGCTTTTCGTCACGAAGTTTTGTCTGAAACAATCGCTGCACGGATTGTTCATCTTTGGCACAGCAAACTAAGCCGTAAACGGTATCAGTTGGAATGACGCCTATCTTTCCCTCTGCTATTGCAGCATGCAACTGAGGATCTGCGAGCGAAGTAAACAGCTGTGCCATTACTTGCCCTGCGTAAACGCTAGAACTGCCACTCCCACCAGCGCGGCACAGACCACTACAGCAACCACAATCGGAAGCTTGGACCCAAATGAACCGGATGCGTGCTGGGGCATTGTGGGTGCTGCACTTTTGGCCGGTGGAGTATTGGGTTGCGGCTGGGTTACTGCTTGACTCGCCGGTGTCTGAGAAGTCGGTGCATCGACTTCGACTGGTGCGGCCTGAACCGGTACCACTACTTGGGTAGGGGCTGGAGTTGCAGCGGGGGTTGGCGCTGGAGTTGAAGGTGGCACTACGTCCATAACAGGTTGCGATATGGGAGCGGGTGTTGTAGTTGGTTCCATGCTTCTATTGTACGCTAGCCTAGCCAATATTTACCGTCTTTTTGGCAAATTAGTCTCTCTTTTTCGAGTTCATATAGTACGGTAGCCAGTCGCTCATCGGTAATAGTGCTAGCGAGCTGCAAGCCCGTTTGGGGTGTATCTAGGGCTCGTAAGACTGCACCGCGAACTTGGCGTTTTGAGCCCTCAAACTTAGACTGTTTTTTATAATGAGCGCTCTGGGCATTGTTGCGAACTTGAGTCTTTAAGTAAGTACCGTAGTCCATGAGCGCCCAATAAAACTCGCGTGGGTTTTCGCGATCAAGTGTCTGTTCTAGCAAATCCCGGATGAAATCATCAGATACAGTTTTATCATCCGAGGTGAAATGTTGTATATACACTGTACGAATATTGGTTTCGATAAAGACCGCTGGTTGGTTATAGGCGTAGGCCAAAATGGCACCGGCAGTATTGCTCCCAATACCCGGCAATTCTTGGAGCTCGCTGCGCGTAGTTGGAAAATTATTGCCATGAGCAATGCTTATTGCCGCTTGCCACAAAAACTTAGCCCGTCGGTTGTAGCCAAGTCCCTGCCATGCACGCAGCACATCGGCAAGTTCCGCTGCTGCAAGACGTTCGAGCGTTGGGTATTGCTTTATAAAATCGTGAAACTTTGGTTCAACCCGTGACACCTGGGTCTGCTGAAGCATTATTTCACTTACCAAAATGATGTAGGGGTCAAACCTTTCCATGTCACCCGATTGGCGCCACAGCAAATCATGTCGACCATGCTGGTCGTAATACTCCCAAAGTATTTCTAAAAACGACTGTATTTGCGTGTTAGTTAGCTGCACCTTGTCATCATATCATGACGTATTTAGCGGCTATCGGGACTGACGTCGGCAACTTTTCTGGAGTCTCCACCACTTAAACTCATGACGTAATCGGCGGCATCTCCGCCAGAAACACTACGATACAGCACTAAATCGTCGTTTAGCATACGAATACCAAATTGGACATTTGGTAACGTGGCAGCAGTGCTTTCTTGACCATTCGCTTGGCGACGAATAAAAGCTGTTTTGGCATCGCGAGAGTCAAGCCATGTGCTTACCGTACCGCTTGGTGCTACTAGATACTGTCTTGACACAAATGAGCTCGGTGGTGTGCTGGGGGTAGGAGTATTAGCGCCAACTTTGTATTCCAACCATTTATCGGGTGTTTGTAAGCGGTAGGTGTCGTATCCAGTCCGAATCGCAGACCAAACTTCACCCTGGTATAAAGCTTTTTTATTGTTGCCGTCGTAGCCAATCCGGCTAAAGCTTTCCTTGGCTGCTGGGTCGGTAGCCGACAGTACATAGTAGAGCGCTGTGGTGTCGAAGAAGGATGCGGAAAAGTAGTTGGCATTTGCGAGCTGTAACCGACGCTCTTTGGGGATATCGTAGAGCATGATTTTTTGCCGATTTGGGTTAGCTGCACTGGCACCGGCTACAGTGACTTGGTAAACAATAGCGTCGTTTTTCCAGCCAAGCAGCGCAATGCTTTCGGCGTGTTCAATCACGGTTGCTTCACCGCTCGCAATATCCACAAGCGTTAGAGCGGTGAGCAAATAACCATCTTTGTTACGCTGCTCATCTCTGGTAGAGGTAACTGCCACCACCTTTCCGTCTGGACTCACACTAGTCGTCATGCCGGGTGATTCTAGCCCAGTTGCCTCGAGCAATACCTCGTTTTTCTTACCATCTAGGTAAGACTTGTAGACATCGTACTTGCCGCTTTGTTTAGAAACATAAACATGCTGCTGGTTTGCCACCAGGCGTACGGGCAGCGGTTTTGTACCATCGGCGGGGGCAAGTAGTGTCTCGGAACGGTACCCTTTGGCACCAACAGTAATCTTAATATCGCTCTCGGTGGATGGCTGCAAGGTAATAACGGCCTTACCAGATTTGTCGGAGGTGGCAGTTGATTCACCACTTTCCAGTTCTACGCCAACAATAGGCTTCCCCGACACAAAATCTGTTAACAGATAAGTAAGCTGAGTGCCACTAGGCTTCATAGCCACATCACCAAGGTCTGCTACTCGCATGCCAATGGACACCTTTTTGGTGACTGTCGCAAAAGCGATCTTCTTGATGGTGACTGTTTGTGGTCCAAGTTTTACCCCTTTTAGCCGAGCATTGCCATCTTCGTCGGTTTTGACTTGCGTACTGCCAACTTCAACGATAGCGTTTTTGAGCGGCATGGTGGTTGAGCTGTCAATGACATGTGCCACAACACCCGAACGCATGCCGACGAGGTTAAGCGCCAGTGTTCGAAGTGACGGTACAACACTGACCGCCCCAATCACCAGCACCGCAATACCAAGTGTAAGGTACCGCTTGCGAGGATTATCCCACCATCCAAGTATTGCCGTCTTGAGTCTGTCGAAAAGTCCCTGCTTCATGACGATTGGCTCGGCATCGGGAATAGTAATGGGAATTTTGGTTGGTGCAGTCAAATTGTGAAGTTCGTTGGCTAGTTTCTCGGTTTGGACAACATCAGATTCGCCGAGGGTTGCAATATCAAGGTCCTCAAGGCCTTCTTCGACCTGTTTTTCGAGCTGCTTATTGATGTCTGTAATGTCGGTATCTGGTGCTGGGTCTGGTATAGGCACTGGCTCGACTGGCTTTGGGCTAATCTTTGGTGGTTCGGCTGTAACAAGCTGAGGTACCTTGCGCTCTCCCGCGACTTTGTATTCATCATGAATGAGTCCGGCGTTCTGTAGGGCGGTCATTTCTTCTTCGGTAGGCTTGCTGCCATCGAGCCGTTGGGCGGGGCCCATGAGCGTTTCTACATTCTCTGGAACAGGTTGCTCGGAGTGGTCTTGAACTGAAATTTGTTTAGTCATACGTGTTATGCTTACATTCTAACAGACTAGGTCACAACACTCGCTATCAGTCAGCCAGTTTCTACCCCCCACACTGTAGCGGCAGCTTAGACTTAGTAGTAGTACCCCATCACGTCAATAATCACGTCTGACGTACCGTAGCCATTAAAGATACTAAAGCTTCTAGAATCATCAACTGCTACTGTCGCCTGATTAAAGGCAATGCCCGTGCTAGCTCCAAAGTTAATGTTTGAAGTGTCTGGCCGTGCAATGTCTGAACGATACAGCGTCATGTATGAGCCGGCTGCTGTGGTGCTAGGAACGGTTACATTTGCCACAATACCTTTCACCCCAGCTGGCGCATTGGCTGGTAGCTGTACCTTTAGAGTCCCTCCCGCCCCAATATGCTGCCCAGCATAGGCCATGCCCGAGTTCGTACGCGTATCGGCTATGCGCTGCGGAACGATTGGCGCATATGACAAGCCAGCTGAAGTTGAGTAGGTTCCCACCAAGTCAACCACAGTGTTGGCCTGTGTAAACGGTAGCATGTTATAGATGCTTACCCCTTTGGCACTTACTTTGGCGGTCGATGCCTTGGCAAGTACATCCCCCTTAACGTAGTTAAGGCTTGAAGAAGTTGGCAGGGTTTCACCTGCTGGATAGGTAGTAAGGTACCCGGGCTGAGTTGGCTGTACCATCGTTAAGTTGAGCTCTGCACCTGTTTTACCGGCAAAGTCAGCAGGATTAACGGTGAGTGTTTGAGTGCTATTGGGAGTAAGACGGGTATCTGCCAAACGCTTTGGCGGGTTTGACAGCGATAGGTATGAGCCAGTTTGGTCATAATAGCCCACCACATCTACAATCACATCAACATTTCCAAAAGCATTAAAGATTGTTATCTGACCATCTGTGCCTACTCCAACTGTTGCCTGGTTATTTCTTACGTCTCCAGGTTTTAGGTTTACCACTGACGTCTGTGGTCGAGCTGCACCAGTTGGGTACACCGCAAGGTAATTGTTCGCCGTTGGGTTAACAGCGGTAATATTGACTACGGCAGCCTTGGCAGTGGCAGGAACGGTCTTATTGCCAGCGACCTTTACTGCCAATTCGGTAGCAGCTTTCATTGTCTTGCCAGCATAGGGCATGCCCGAGTTGGCGCGAGTATCTGCCACGCGCAAAGGAGTCACCGAATTAAAGCCATAGGTACTAATGCCCTCCCAGAGAAAGTTGTATGTCCATGCAGTACCACTGCCAATTTTCGTAAGACCGGATCCATCTGGGTTGACGGTATATATCCCAGCGGTTGAAGCTTGATTTGAACTTGGGTAGGTAGAAAAAGCTATTTTAGTTCCATCGGGTGCCCATTGGCTAATGTTAATTTGCCCTGTGTCAGACGGGCTAAGTATCTTAGTTTTGACCGTTGCAGACTCGATATTGATAACATAAAGTAACGAGCTTACAGCGACACCGTTCAGAGGCTGGTGGGCATTAATAAGTAGTGACTTACCATCGGGCGATACTGCTCTCTGGTCGGGCGTAACTCCATATTTCGCATCTAGACCCTGGATTGGCCTACAAAGCGGAGCAGTATTATCAAGCCGTAGTTGACAAAGATTTGTGCTAACTAGAGTCCCGTTATCCCATTTGTTATACGTAAAGTAAATACCTTTTGAGTCTGAACCCCAGGCGTACGTTGTGTAATAATCGGTCAGGTAGGGATCGCTTCCTGTAAGCCTCATGAGTGAGGTGCCGTCGGGGTGCACTAGCCATAATTCGTTATAACTAGTGTAGCTGGCACTTCGTGAGCTGCTTAGCAACAGCCAGCTCCCGTCCGGCGACCAACCGTGAAACCGCCATTTCGCCTCTGTCATTGGTAATTGGAGTATTTTTGTGCTTATACCACCAAGTACAGACTGGAGATGAAGCTCTGCAGGAGCAGTAAAGACGTAGGTCGAGCCAGATAATACTTGCGTGCGATCGGGTATGTAGGCAAAGTTTTTGCCATCGACTGGCGATACCCTTGCACCCCCCATATAGTTAAAGCTGTCATATGGCCGTGTTAGCTGCGTTCCAGCTAAGATACTACCATTCTTATGAGGAATTGCCGCTCCGGTTGCAATGGAAGTGGTGCGAGGTGGGGTTGCTACATATGAAGTCCACTCAGGAGCAGAGCCGCCCATATTTGTAACCCCCCCAGAACGAATTAGCGTTCCATCGGGCCTGACAAACAAGATGCCGTCATCTTTGAATACTGCAATCGTACTGCTATCTGGTGACCATAAAGCACTACTGACCGTATAATGCATATCTGATGATTTAAATAGCTGGGTAAGCTTCTGATCTGCGAAGTTATAAGCATAGGCTGCAGCGACTCTTTCTGGATCGCAAGAACCCCCAGTAGCAGGACAAACTGATGTGTTTACCGTAACAGTAAATCCGGCACCATTAGGAGCAATACTAGAGATATTTGGAATCGAACTAAAAGTTTTATCAGCGGGGAGGTTAGCCGGCTTGAGGCTGGCGGCCATGTTATTCCAGGCAGTCCAATCTTCGCACGATTCGGTACCTGCTACCGAGTTGGCATCGATTGACATTGAACAGAGCTTCGCAGTCATTGTTGACGTGTTTTGGATGTAGATGAGCTTACTGTCATCACCTGACCATCGTCCGGCAGAAAGGGTATATGGATTTTGAACGGTTAATTTCTTCCATTCTCCCGTACTGACCGTAAGGATATAGCTTTCTGCTGCGCTAGATGATGCGGGGTACAGCAGTGTTAATATCCGAGTACCGTCAGTCGACCAACGAATAGGGATGCCCGTGTTTTCGTTAATCGCAACAGGTGGGTTTAGTGCGGCAGTCCTTTTACCAGAGGCGCGGTCAAGTACGATGAGTTGCTTGGCTGTTTTATCATAATAGGCAACAGCATTGCCTAGCCTACTTGAATATAACGTGCCATCACTTGTTTCGGTTAGTTTTGGTAGTTGCGAGTTCCAAGTAACATCTTGGCCATCTGCCGATAAGGAATACTCTCCAAAGAACAAGTCTCCGTTTGGCAAGACTGCTGCCTTAGAGGCAAAAAGCATGTACGAGCCAATACCGCCAAACACGAGTGCAATTGCGGCTAAGCCGGTCCATTTGTTGGCGACCTTGCCAAAAAACGAGGATGATTGGCGCTTATGAGCGCTAGCGATTGGTGCCGAAGGCGCGGGCGCTGATTCTGCAAAATCACCAATAATTTTAGGAGCATCTTGACCCAGGTGGGTTATTTTTTCGTCTGAGCCGTGTAAATCACTCATTTTTTTCCTGTCTTTAAAATAGTCTTGTTGGGCTTAGTGTACGGTTTTTGAAGCACAAGCGTCAAGAGTAATGGTTGTGTTATTTACATTCTTTTTCTCTTCTACCTGGGCCAATGCCGTACAGCTGCGCCTTTTGCAAAGCGCGTATAGTACTAGGTATGGCAAAAATACTACTTTGGACAAGTATTGGTGTGTTTTCGGCACTCGGGGGCTACCTGCCCATGTTGCTCATGACGGGTGATGCAACTATTGCAAGTGTACTTGGTTCTTTGGCGGGTGGTTTATTTGGCATTTTTATGTATGTAAAGCTAAGAGATGCCGGGTATATCGAATAGGCCTCTAGGGTTGTATACTACTATTTATGAATAAACTGACGCTTTACCGGCAAGACTTTGCCCTGGCCCAAACAGCGCTGTTTGTCGCTATCTGCTTACAGATTGTCACCTGGGCAAACAATGGCAATCTCTCTTTTGGCCCTCACCCACTGATTATTTTGAGCGAAATCGCGCTGGCGGCCATATTGGGCATGATGGCATTGCACCCTACTTTGCCCAAACGCGGCACTTACCGCACAGCGTCGTTCTCGCTACTAGGGCTTATCACCATCGAAAACATTATTTCTATCGTGTTAGTGCTCCGCCAGCTTATTAGCAATGCTTCTAGCTTGTCTGGGTATCAACTACTTGGTTCGGCTGTGGCGATATTTTTGACCAACATCATCGTGTTTGCACTCTGGTACTGGGAAATTGATAGTCCAGGCCTCACAGGCAAGCGTTGGTCGCGCCATGACCGTGATTTTTTATTCCTTCAGCACGACAAGCCACACGACTACCCTGGTTGGCAGCCCAATTTTGTCGACTATCTTTATCATTCTGTTACGAATGCTATCAACTTTGCTCCGGCCGATACTCGGCCCATCACACGCCAGGCCAAACTACTCATGGGAGCGCAGGCACTTGTTTCGGTCACGACCCTTGCTCTCATCATCGCCCGTTCTGTCTCCATCCTCGGCCAATAGAATTTTAGATATTTTAGTTAGTTACAAAGTACTTACCAATTTTAAAGCGTATTAAAACATACAAAACGGCGCAGATAACAAATATATACATCGCAAAGGCAGCACTGGCCACCGTCCATGTCTTGAGCGTCAGTAGCGTAATAGCCGCACTGAGCGCACCGTTCCGAAACACACTATGATGCTCAGTTTCTGGTTGATTGAAGGCTTTTATGAGCGTCGGTATGCCAGCGATTAAATCCGCCAAAATACTAAACACGATTGCAACGGTGCCAGTTCCGGTCGCAAACCACAAAACAAGTGCAAAAATAGATATGATGCCGCACGCAACATCAAGCTTAGTGATGTCCCAAAACGCCTTCTTGTTCATAAAAGACGCAATGAATATCAGTAGCGGACCAAAACCGACCATAAACGTCATGAGAGCTTGCCATACGACACCTTCTCCCAGCTGTGCCGCAAAAGCGATAAGTGGTGCCAAAGCCCATAGAAACCACGTGACTCGATTGGGCTTGGTGCGACCCTGCAGCGTATTCCAAGCGTAGGTCCCGCTTCCAATAATATTTAGGAACGCCCCAACCAAAACAAACTTTTCATTAATCATTGGGGTAGTATAGCAAACCAGCTTAGCTGGAAACCGTGTTAAGTTTTTTGGAATCACGCCCATCCAAATAACTCATCATCACTGCCGCTAAAAGCACCAGTACAGCGCCAATCCAGTCCCTGAAACTCAGCGCCTCTCTGTAAAACAAGTAGCCAAACACCACCCCAAAGACAATTTCGAGGTCTAGTATCACACTTGCTACAGTTGCCTTGATATGTTCAAAGCCATAGCTTGCCAATAGGCTCATTCCGACACTGAGAAGCCCGGCTCCAACGAACAGCCAATGCAAGCCCAGTGAAAAGTGTGAAAGGCTCGGTAGTAGGCGATGATTGAATGCAATACTTAAGATGTAGTTTCCAATCATCCCGACAAGTGTTGTGATGAAGGCTAACTCGTAATTATTAAGTTCTCCTGTCTGTTTCTTACGCAACACAAATGAGAGTGAAAACAATCCTCCAGAAAAAAGTGAGGCCACAGCTCCCCAGCCCAATTTCGACCAATCATCCGCGCCCGGAGATATAATGACGACCGCGCCAATAAACGACAAGACTATACAGGTTGTCTTTAATCTATTGAGTCTTTCTCCAAGCAGCCACATACCCAAAAGAGCAGTTGTAGGTACAACTTGCATCACCGTCACGATGCCTAGTTTGGCATGCTGCGCTGACCATGCATACAGTCCAGCACCCAGAACTAAAGCAATAAACCCTCGCAAAATAGCTAGCCATAATTCGTAACGTGAAACAGTCTTGAGGCGCTGGAAGCGTAAATGATGCCGGAACACTAAACTCATAATGACTGCCGCCCAGAAAAAACGTATATACCATTGCTCAAAAATACTCGTAGCATCACTAAAATAGCGTGCCATTACAGCTGTTAATCCATAAATTGCTGTTAACGCGACCAGCGCCAATACTGCTCTGTTAGCATCTTTGTGAAGCGCAGAACGGTGCTTCATCTGATTACTCGATGCTTTTAAGAGATAAATCTTTCAGTTGGTGGTCATCGACAGTGCTTGGGCTGTTCATCATTAGGTCTACGCCGCTGCCGTTTTTAGGGAACGCTACCACTTCGCGAATGTTATCTTCGCCTGTTAGCACCATAAATATGCGATCCAAGCCAAAGGCACAGCCAGCATGCGGTGGTGCGCCATACTTAAATGCATTCAGCATAGCGCCAAATTTTTCCTCGACGTACTCTGGAGTAAAGTCAAGCAAACCAAATACCTTATACAGCACCTCTGGGTTGTGGTTGCGCACACCCCCGCTGCATATTTCGTAACCATTCATTACCATGTCGTATTGGTCGGCCACAATATCGAGTTTGTTTTGAACGCTGTCAAGCTCAGCCAGCGAAGCCTTGGGCATGCTGAATGGGTTGTGGCCAAAGTCGAGCTTGCCGGTTTTTTCGTCGCGCTCATAAAACGGAAAGTCCACAATCCATACCAACGCTACAACAGTAGGGTCCTTAAGTTCAAAGTACTCGGCGAACTCGTTGCGTAGCCGTCCTAGCACCTTGTTAACCACTCCGCGGGTATCGGCGCCAAAAAATACAGCGTCACCGTCATCCGCCTGGGAACGGTTTTTAACTTCAGTGAGTTCCGCCTCATTCATAAACTTAGCAATTGGCGACTGCACCTCGCCATCTTTGTAGGTTAGGTAGGCAAGGCCACCAGCACCTTCGCTTTTTGCGATTTCGGTGAACTTGTCTATTTGCGAACGGCTCAAGCTTGCACCGCCTTTTACACAAATTGCCTTCACGGCACCGCCTTCGCTCGCGGCGGCATTTTTGAACACACCAAAACCGGAGTCTTTGAACACATCGGTCAGTTCTACGAGCTCCATGCCAAACCGTAGGTCTGGTTTGTCGGAGCCATAGCGTTCCATGGCTTCGGTGTACGGAATCCGTGGCACGTCTTCATGCAGCAGTTTTTTGCCCGCAAAATCTGTCACCAACTGGGTGATGAGCGGTTCCATAGTGCGGCGAACTTCTTCACCCTCGCTAACAAACGCCATTTCTAGGTCGAGCTGATAAAAATCACCATAGAGCCTATCTGCACGCGGGTCTTCATCCCTAAAACAGGTCGCAATTTGGTAGTAGCGCGGTACCCCTCCGACCATGAGTAGTTGTTTGAACTGCTGTGGCGCTTGTGGCAGAGCGTAAAACTTGCCGGGGTGCACTCGAGACGGCACTAAAAAGTCGCGAGCGCCTTCAGGGCTACTGTTTGCCAAAATTGGCGTGGTTACTTCTATAAAATCGTGCTCTTCCATGTAGCTACGTAAAAATCTGTAGTATTCGGCACGCTGCTTAAGCCGCTCTTGCATTTTAGGGCGGCGCAGGTCTAGGTAGCGGTATTTGAGGCGCAACTCTTCGTTCGCTTGAGCCTCGGCAAATGGCTGTATGGGCAAAACTTCGCTGCGGTTGAGTATAGTTAGTTCTTGGACAACTAGTTCAATAGAACCAGTTGGGATTTTGTCGTTTTTTAAGGCGTCGTCGCGCTCTTTTACTTCACCGGTTGCGCGCGCAACAAATTCGTCACGCAGTTCGTCGGCAATCTTAAACGCCTCTGCTGCCTCTGGGTGAATAACCAGCTGCAACAGTCCGGTGTGGTCGCGTAAGTCTATAAAAACAAGCCCGCCATGGTCGCGGCGTGAATGTACCCACCCGCACGCGCTTATTGTTTTTCCGACTTGTTGTGGTGAATCTATAGCAAGTGTTCTCATGGTTTCCTTTGATCTTGAAGTAAGTAGTGGTATGACTGTTGCTTGGGTCGACTACGCAGACTAAGCCCGCCAGGAGTAGCTGCCGACCCGAGGATTTATATTTGCTCGTACCACTGTTTGCATGCAGCTATTTTATCACTTTTTATCTGTTTTTGTACCAAGAAGCAGGTTGATTTGTTTCACGATTGTTAATGGCATCATGTACATCTCGTCGGGGTATCTAAACCCTGTCTCGGGGTTCAGGAGGTTTCGAACAGTGTTATAGTGCTCTTTATGTCGTTTCTCTGCGCCTATTTGAGTCAGAGCAACAAAGAAGTCTTGGGGGCTCGGTTTTTCTATAACCATTGGCGCAATCTCTGCCTTTTGCATAGATAGTAAATGCTTAGATAGATGCGAAAAAGGGTATTCCTTTGTTTCTGGATGATCCACCTCGTACTGCTTAAGTATTCTTTTGCGTTCACTAACACCCCAAGCTGTAAACTCACTGCCCCAGGCTTTTATTTTAACCCCTTGTGGAGTCTGGTATGACTGCAGGGAATATAGCTCCCGTTCACCTGTAGACTGAGTGGCTTCATCTTTCACGCGCTGCACAATCTCTAGGTTCTTCCGAGCACTAACAATGTGACTTTTACCATGCTCTATCACATATTCTACGTGTCTGTTTTGCTTTGTTCGACACACAAGACCGCTAAATAGCAGGTGTTCACCAGAAAGGTTTGCTATCACCCCATCCGTAATTGCTTGCGTCTCTACTGTATTACCCTGCTCAATTACCCCCAAGTTACTTAAACGAAACATGCGCGCAAACCTAGGATGCCGCGCAAGCCAATCCATGCGGCGTATCAGACTATCTGCTTCTGCAGCGAGCTGTGCTTCGTAACTACCTTCGTGTTCCAGAGCCAGTCGAGCATTTTCGGCCGCTTCACGGCGAATTCTTTCTTGTCCAGCACGAATCTGGCGACCACTTTCAAGCACTTGTGCGGCAAGCGCTTCCGCCAGCGGATCTGGAGTATACATTTCGGACATATTTGCCAATAGTACACCAGTCACAGTCAATAACCAAAAGCCGCTTCAGCCTCGCTCTCCTACACTCCAGCTCCTCTTATTTCAACTTTGTAAACCTACTGTGGTCGCGAAAGGCTTGCAGGCAAATGAGGTGTAGAATGCGGAAGGTGAGGAAGGAAGGATTATAGTTTGTTGGTGGGACGAGAGTGCTTGGGAGTGGCGCTACTGGGGTGAGTTTCGTCTGGGATTATTTTTTCAACAGGGGTAGGTTTTACCTCATTTGCCTGATGTGCCTTGTGTTCACGCTTGGCGGCCGAGGCAGCAACAGCTCGCAAATCGTCGTATTTATCAAACTCGTCAACAATGGGCGAGCCAATCACCTGTTCGATAACATCCTCGATAGTCAATACCCCAACGTACTCCTCAAACTCGTCGACCACAATAAAAAGATGCTGTTGAGTTTTGAGGAATGCCTGCAATGCCTGAAACAAAGAATAGTTTTGATGAATGTATATCACACGTGACCTCATAACATCACTCACCTTGGGGGCGTTTTGGTGTTTAATGGCCTCGTGCAAATACAACACACCGACAACCTGACTGTCGGACGACGACTTGACGACGGGAAAGCGACTATGCCCAGTGGCATGGAGACTATCCATTAACACTGGAGCAACCGTATCATCTGGTGAAACCGCTGAAACCACACGTTTTGGTGTCATAACGTCGCCTACAAGCTTATCGCCAAAAGTAAGTGCGTGTTTGAGTAGGTTGATTTCTTCCAAGGGGATGCGGTTGTCTGGCTGATGAGATTGTGTTTCTAGCAGAGTAACAAGATCGGCTTTTTCGTACACACCAGTGTGAAACTGCACCGGTCTGATACGTCGCAAGCGTCGAGCAATAGCATCAAGTATGGGATGGGTTCTTTCTGTTACCCAAGTAATAACTGGAGCAGACCAAGTAGCTAGCCGGATACTGTATTGTCTTGCTTTGCCACGAGACTGTGTGATACCTATTCCCCAAAACAGAAAAAGTATCGCCAATAGACTTGCCCATACGACCCCCAGTGAACGCTCCAGGCAAACGAGACTGCCATAGGCAAACACTCCAGCTATAACAACCAACAGTATTTTAACGGTAACACCATAGCAGACTGCGCGGTACAAAACGCTAGCAACCACGTCACCCCTTCGTGCCCGACGCTTTAATTCAATAGTCGGCAAGCTAACATAGCCGCTGTAAACCGCCACAGCAACCAGGCAACAAAATGCGAGCAGCAAGCCCATGATAAGCAAAAACATAATTCTATAGTACGAGTATCGGTCGCTTTTTAAAAGCCTGCTGGAGTATGTGATACCATAGAAGTTGTAAAAGAGGGAGCACACATGGATAAGCGATTTTGGGCTGTTATCGGAGTATTACTGATTGGTTTTTTGGGAATCGTGTTTATTAACAACGGCAAAGAAAAGGTAGTTTCAGAGCCGACGAACCACGTATCTGGTAATGTTGCGAGCAAAGTTACACTGGAAGAATATGGCGATTACCAATGCCCTGCCTGCGCAGGTTTTGCCCCAGTTACTACTGAGGTGCGGCAAAAGTATAAAGATACCGTTAAGTTCCAGTTCCGTAACCTGCCACTCACCCAAATTCACCCCAACGCCTACGCTGCTGCCCGTGCTGCCGAAGCTGCCGATAAGCAAGGTAAGTTCTGGGAGATGCACGACTTGCTTTATACTCAGTCAAATTGGAGTGCCTGGACAAATGCAACCAACCCAGAGCCGTTTTTTGAACAATACGCGAAACAGCTTAACCTAAATGTCCCAACGTTTAAGACCGACGCCAAGAGCGAAGCAATAAACAACCGTATTGCTTCCGATGTGGCTGCCTTTGACGCGACTAAACAACAAAAGGCCACGCCAGCGTTCTTCCTTAACGGCAAGTATATCAAATCGAGTGAACTGGTTGATGCTCAGGGCCAGCCTAGCGTTGAGATGTTTAGCAAGATTCTTGATGCTGCGCTCGCCAAAAAATAACGCTCCCTGCGACAACCTGCATAAAGTAAAGTCCCGGGACTTTAACCCGGGACTTTATTAGTAGTGGATGAACTGCTGCCAGCCTGGGCGGCGGACGCGCACCCGAACAGCTGAGGGGCGTTCAAACACGGTTGTAACTGGTATGGACATAGTGTCTCTCCGGCATGTACTGCACCCGCAGTACAACCTTTGTTATTTTTGTTATTTTTGTCTCTAACCACTACACTCGCCTGTAGCTGTAAAGTACTTATAAGTATAGTAAACTCCTTGTGCTTTGGTCAATCACTACATGTAGTAAATTTGTCATGATACTGTACCTGAAGTTACGCCTCAGTCATGACTTTGCCATCTACTTATACACAGCTTTGGACCAACTAGTCCTGGGGAATACCTTCGCAGCATTTGGTAATATTTTTGCACGCTGGGCAAGCAAAATGCCCATGCACCGGCTCAATTGGATAATGACCGCAGATTTCGCAAAATAACTCAGGTGCTCGCTCCTTGACCATTTCTGCATAGGGGTCAAATGCATCGCTCATGTCATCTCCTTTTTTAAACTAACCACAGCCAACACTGCCTTCTTTGCAAGGCTTGGTTTGACACTCTGTAAGTAGCTCGTTTTTTTTGCGGTGATTGGTGTGGCCCTCGGTGCATTTGAAGGTAAGCGGGCCAAATTCGTCCTCTTCATTAGAGGGCTCTTCGCTCTTGTTGCCATAACCCAGAGCATTGAGCTGTGATTCAGCGCTCGGCCCCGCCTCTGATGAACGAAGTGTACTGCCGCAGCTGCTGTATACCTTGCCTTCGGCTCGTGCCTGGGTGCCCATGAGATGGAGTTCAGCGCTTAAGTGTATGTGGGGCAACAATGCGGCAACCGGTAATTCCGATACCTGGCGATAGGTTGTCTCGGTCCGCTCAACAAACCCAGTAGCTCGTTCATAGCGCGCCTCGAGGGCCGCAATTACGTTGAACCGCTCATTGTCAGTGTGAGCCATGGCGTAGGCATCAATCAAATCTTGCTGCTTACAGGCAAACTCGTAGGTATTCCTGCGGGTGTCTTTGCGGCCAGCGTACCAGGTGCCACCATATTGCTTTGTGAGACTACGGTCGTACACCCCTGTGAGCCTGTCGATTAGATAGGTCTGTTCATCCCCTGAGAGCTGCATATGAGTACGTTGACCTAGCAACTCCCCAGCTGCTGGCACTCTTCCATGGTATTCGTACAACGCCTCTAGAGCGGTTCGGTTAGAACCATCAAGAGTCTGCGAAACCATGTGCATGGTGCCGTCTTGCCAATAAATCACTCTCAGCATGGTCTGCTGGCGAGTTACATTATAGCCACCGACATCCTCCCGAGCATTTTGTAGCTCAGATGGGAAGTCAGATACTACAATCATAGTATTTGGCAGTTCGCCTTTTGCCATGGCGAGCATATCGCGGTACTCAGCCTGTTCGTGACGACGACGACGCTGCTCAAAGGCAAGCTTGGGTGTGCGCATGGCGATTTCTTCGGCCTGGTCGAGCGATTTTTGGAAAATTGGCCCCATAGCATCACCATCGCTGGCATAGAGCTCGCCGCTGTGATAGCTGTATTCAAACGGCGTACGCATGGCACCGTTTAGAACCTCTGCAAAGAGCGTTGTGGTGTCGTTGTAGTCGCGCAGATAGGTATCGAACTCATGCGTATTTACAAGACTTTCGACTGATTTTTCGGCAGTTCGGACCATAAAAATACCCTCGGTCCCTCCGAGGGCAAACGGTCAAACCATAGCTACAGGTAGCTATGGTTTGCTTCTGCTCGGAAGGCTTATTTCCGTTTCGGACTTGTCCCTTTGACTGCTTAGAGTAGGGCTTACCGTTGCGGCACAGTTGAGGAATTTCACCTCATTCCGGATTTGTTTATTAAAAGTAGAGACTGCCTAGAGTCTAGCATGAGCATGACTACGCTAGATATAGTAGTTTTTACGGCAAGCTACTTCATTTTGAAGCTGTCTAGAATATCGTAGAGCACAGAGTAGTTTGGGTTAACGCCGTAGTCAGCAAAGACAATAAAGAGTTTATGTTCGCCCGTGGTTGGCCCAGTTAGCTTGATGTAATTTATGCCGTCGCTCGAGATTGCGCCAACCACCGGCCGTTGAATATTGCCCATGTCACACAAAAAATCGATATTTTGCCACTTGGCAGGCGCTATGCCCGTACGGCTATCTTTGTATTTTGCGTCGGTAAAATTAACACAGTTTTCTGACACCATATCATGGTCAATGCCGCTCCCGCTTGCTGAAACGGTAATAGCCCTGTTAACCGCAAAGTTTGTTGGGGGCGCATCGACATAAAGCCGTAATGTTTGTTGTTGGGTGGTTGGACTAATGAAGTTGTAGGTGGGCGACGGCACTACCGAAGCATCACGTCCCGCCTCTTTCCAGCCATCTGGCAGGTCAAAAGCAAAGAATGGTTTATCGATGTGCGCCTTTTTGTCGCCATTTGGTTTGTAGGGAGCAGTAGCAGCGGTATCGTTTTGGATGTTTTGAGACGGAGCAATACGAAGATGAAAGAGAAAGTAGAACAGCGCTATCAAAAACAGCAAAAGCGCAATCACTATCGCTCGACGGCGAGCACGCCTGTAGCGATGGGTTCGGCGGTCAACATGATAGCGATTATTCATTACTGACCCCAGCAGACTTTAAGGCACTGTAACGCTCTGCAAAGCTTTGAGCAGCACCCCCCAGACCGAGAACCTGTAAGGCCGCCAGTAGGGTTGCAATGTCTTTTTGCTGTGCTTCAGTTGCAAAAGCTTCGGTTTCTGCCTGAGTAAATAAATATTCGACTTTTTCAACGAGCCACCGTTCTTGGGCTGGCGTAATTTCGTTGGTTTTTAGTTTGGTTGGCAGTGGTTCTTGGCTAACAACTTCTAGTGATCGGGCGCTGTGGTCGCGCTTGCGCAGGTGGCCGCGCTTGATGAGATTGCCAACATGCAAGGCGACAGTTGCTACAGAGGTGTAATGCAGGCCATTCATAATTTCGCGGTAGCTAGGGCTGTAGCCATTCTCGGCAATAAATGTAGTAATGAATTCTAAAAGCTCTTTTTGCTTTTTGGTTGGGCGCACTGGCTCTAGGATGCTGGTCGTGGGTTCCATACTGTGTAGTATACAAAACCATAAACAAAATAAGAACTACCCGTTGTAATTTTGTAAGGACGGACCCTTAGCCGTACGATTTTAGCAATTCATATCTGTTATTTTGTGATTTTTGCCAAATAAGCGGCTAGTTGCTTACGGAAGGTTGGTACTGAATAGCTCTGAGCGCAGGCACGTATGGCCGCACTGCTATAGGCTTTTGGGGTAAACCTCTTGAGGGTCGTTGCGAGCGAAGCAGCCGTTTGGTGAGAAAAGAACTCACCAGTTACCCCTGGACGTACATAATCAAGTGCTCCACCTGCTTTATACGCAATCACTGGTGTGCCAGCTGCCATCGCCTCGACTGGGGTAATACCAAAGTCATCGGTGCCTGGAAAAAGAAAGCCGGCCGCGCGAGCAAATTCTTCTTCAACCACTTCGTCACTCACCTTACCCAGAAATGTCACCGATTTGCCAGCCAGGTTTCGTAACCGCTTGTGGTCGGGACCAGCCCCAATGACAGTCAGTGGAATACCAAGTTTACTGCAGGCCACAACCGCTAGGTCAAAGCGCTTGTAAGGAGTTTGACGGCCAGCAATGAGCAGGCCCCGGCGCTTTAGGTTGCGGTTCTCTGGCTTTTGAAAGCGTTCAAACGACACCGGCGGGAAGATAACGGTGCTATCGCGGTTATAGTATTTCTTGATTTGCTTTTGCGTATGGGTAGAATTAGCAATTATATATCCGGGGCGCTGAGCGGCTTTGTAGTCCCAACGGCGAAGTGGCTTGACTAACAACCATAGGCCCAGTCGTGCCAATGGACTAAACACCCCAAGACCCGGATGCTGCATATATTCGTCGTAGCGACTCCAGTAGTAGTGAGTGGGAGCATGGCAGTAGTTGACATGAACCACCCCTGCCGGCACCTTAATGCCCTTAGCTTCGGCACCGGAACTACTAATAACAAGGTCATACCCCTTAAAGTCTAGATGGGTATACCAAAGAATACGGAGAAACCCGAGAAACTTGTAAGCACGACGCAGCGGCCACCACTGCAAATATCCCGTTTTAACTTTGCCGTCCAGTCGCTTACGCCATTCGCGGGTCGCGAATGTCGCATAGATCGGGGCTTCAGGAAACATATGGTGCAACTGCTCGACAACCAGCTCAGCGCCACCACCATAGAGCCAATCATGCACGATGGCAACTTTGAGCTTTTTGTCGGACCGCAAAACTATTGTGCTCCCATGCGAAAGATAACTGCGCGCACCGTTTTGAGCAGTATAACTAGATCAAGCCATATGCTCCAATTTTGGACGTAGTACAAGTCTAGCTTACGACGCTCCTCAAAGCTCAAATCACGCCTACCAGAAACGACCGCCAAGCCCGTTAAGCCAGACTTAACACTTAGTATCAAATGGCTCTTCGGGTATTGCTGCATCTCTTGGCTAATCAGAGCTCGAGGGCCGACGAGGCTGATGTCACCCTTCACTACATTCCACAGTTGCGGCAGCTCATCGAGGCTTGTAGCGCGCAGAAACTTGCCAAGTCGGGTGATACGAGGATCATTATCGAGCGCATCACCGCCCGCACGATATTGTTTGGCGAGTTCTGGCCTGCCCATCATCGCAAATGCTTCTTCTGGTGTTGTGCCATCATAGTTTGCATGTTGTGTTCTGAATTTGTACACCTTAAATGGCGTATTGAACCTCGTCAATCTGCTCTGGGTAAAAAGTACCGAACCATTTCGGCTCAGTAGCTCGAGCAAAGCTACGAGTAAAAACAATGGTGACGCAATAAGTATTGCCAGTCCACCGATACTGATGTCCATCAGGCGTTTGATGATTCGGCCCGAACCAAATAGAGCGGTGTGGTGAACTCGTATGACCGGTACCGAATTGCGAAACAGCTCGACATCTATATTCCCTACAAACAACTCATTGTTGCCAGGAACAAAACGGTAACTTACATGGTTTTCCTGGGCATAATTTAGAATTTCGGCATTGCGCTCTTCGTCAGAAAATAACTCTGTCTGTACAATGCCGTGCATATCATGTGGTGTTGCCCGGAGGAAACTCTGAAAACTTGAAAAGCTAGGTACTGCACCGTCAAGTTTGCGGCGAAAGCCAATAACACCAAGTACTTTATAGCCTGAATCACGATGTGTGAGTGATTCAAGCAACTCTCGTGTCATATCTGTATTGCCAACTAACACCACCCGCGTTAGACCAACGCCGTAGCGAAATAAGCTGGTACGAATCAACCGAGCAATGTTACGCAGTACCACCAACAGCACAAAGGCAATAGCAAAACCATAAATTGGTACCAGCTTGGCCGGAAAAATGGGGTCAAGGCTCATATAGTCCCATGAAATGAGAAATAGCAGCCCCACAAATGACCCCACAAAAAGTCGTGCAACTTCGGAGAAGCGTCGTTCGTAAATAGTTGTGTTATAGAGCCCAAGTAGCGCGAACACTATAATCCAAAACGGCAGTAAGCCAGCCAGGATAATCAGGTAATCCTCGATACGCATGGGGTGAGCTACATCGACGCCCGTTTTAGAACGGATGATGAATGCCGCCAAGAATCCAGCAATCAGCGCCAGGCTATCACCCAGGAAAAGAAAAACGTTATACGTAAGAGATGCGTCGTTCTTCATTTATACTAGAGATTGTAACATCTATGAACAGAACAAGCACAACCAGTTCAGCATCGGTGCGAATCGCCAACCTCCTGGCTGCAACTTTATTTGCACTTGTACCGTTTCATGCCTTTTTGACAGTATGGGGGTCAACCCTTTTTGGGCACTACGTTGTACTACGGCTTTGGAATGGGGTGTTCCTTGCCATGCTGACTGCTATCGGCATGTGGTGGCTGGTAAGAGACAGCGCAACACGGCGCTGGTTGGTCAGCAACAAGATTGCACATATCATCTTGCTGTATACGGCGGTGACGTTTGTTGTGACAGGCGTAGCGTACTGGCGTGGCGGAATAACTGCTATGGCATTGGCTTACGGTGTATTTGTTAATTTGCGCTATTTGGCGTTTTTTCTCTTGGTATGGGCCCTAGCGCGCAAAAGTAATTGGCTAAAAAGGCATTGGATACCTCTTGTTTTGGGGCCGGCCGTGGTGGTTTGCGTGGTGGCTTTGATGCAGTATTTTGTGCTGCCAGCTGATGTTATGAAGCATTTTGGCTATGCCGACTACACCATCCCCCCTTATGAGACGATAAACAATAATCCCGAGTTCATCCGAGTGGCATCAACCCTTCGCGGAGCCAACCCACTTGGAGCTTATCTGGCACTGATTGTGGGCTCCCTGGCAGCGTTGCTGCTCGCAGCAAAGGCTGGAGTGCGGCGTGGTGTTTTGGTCGGGATGAGTCTCGTGGTGGCCCTGGCACTATTGGTAAGTTTTTCGCGCAGTGGCTGGCTGGGCGCTTTTGTGGCAGCAGCACTCGTCTGGTTTGGCTGGCTTAAGGCTACCAAAAAACGGCGAATCTTTTGGTTTGTTTTACTTGGGGTTATTATTTTTACAGTGGTGACTTTTACCGCATTTCAAAATAACCGTGCGGTACAAAATGCAGTATTCCACACAGATGACCAATCGAGCATCGAAACAAGCTCCAATGAAGCGCGGTGGAGCCATCTCACTACTGCCCTTGAGGATGTCCGAGGCCATCCGCTGGGGGGAGGCGCTGGTAGTGCTGGACCTGCCAGTGTTTACAATGTTCACAGTAAGATTGCCGAAAACTACTTCTTGCAAATTGGCCAAGAAACTGGCTGGGTAGGACTGGGACTATACCTAACGATAGTGGTTGCAGTGGCACAACGACTGTGGCGTTCTCGAACTGACCTATTAGTACTTGCCTGTTTTGGCGGCTTAGTAGGGTTGTCACTTATTGCTATGCTGTCTCATTCGTGGACCGACGAAACGGTGGCTTATCTATGGTGGGGGTTAGCCGGGATTGCTCTGGGGGATGCCGAAATCGTAAAACCGGCTAAAGTACGAAAGCACCGCGCGTGAGGCGGCCAAGCAAAGCGACCTGGTTGCAGTTTTTGTACTATAACCTTGGCGGAACAGCGTTTTTTGTGGTAGGCTATGCAGTTTTTGCGCTGCTCTATGGGCTGCTACATTTTGATTGGGTTGTGGCCAAGGTAGTTTCTGATGGCCTAGGCTGGCTGAGTAACTACGGCGTGCAACGCTACCTTGCTTTTCACCGCTCAACACGTGGACAATCTCATCTGGCACTCATGAAGCGATTAATCCCTCTAAGCCTCTTTGATATACCACTCGACTATGCCATCGTAGGCGGCCTGAAATGGCTAGGTGTATCCCCTTTTATTGGCCTGGTGGTATCAAGCGCATTCTTCACCATTTGGAAGTGGATATGGTACAAATACTGGGTTTTTGCCAAACACTAACTACAAGTATTCAGGCGTTTCGCGATTCTCGAGCTCGGCTTGAATGTCTTTAATCTTATCGATTTTATCTTTTGGTATTACCAGCAGCGCATCATCGGTATCAACAACTACCAAATCTTCGACACCGGCAACTGCAATTAATTTATCTGGATGGCTCGTTTTGACCAGCGAGCCAGCTGAATCAACGCTGACAACATTGCCATCTTGGTAGTTTTCGATGCCATCGGCAAAGAAATCATAGACAGAGTTCCAAGTGCCAAGATCGGTCCATTTATATGGGAGTAGAATCACCATTGCCTTGCCACTATCCATAACGTGGGTCGTGACTTCTTCGGTTGGGCCCTTTTCCATTTCTGCATAGATGCGCTCAATAGCCTCATTTTCACCGGGCTGGTCGATAGCTTCTTTGATTTCCATTAGTTTTGCGTACCAATCTGGGCGGTATTGTTTGTAGGCTTCAAGTATTTTTTCTGGGTACCAGCACATGTGGTTGCAGTGTGTCACCACATGGAAATTCTGGATAAGCTCACGGGTTTCCTTGACGGTGTCCTTACGAAACACAAACTTGTCGATAGTGTAGGCATCGTTCCCGAGATGCTTACCGAGCTGTAGATAGTCCACACCGATGCTTGGCTCGGTGGCCTTGATACCGCCCGTTACGAGCTGTTTGTGTTTGGTAACAAGTTGCTCGGCGTGTTCAATCATCTCGAGGAATTTGTCGGCTGGCTCACGGTAGCAATCGGCCTGCACCAAAAAAAATGGCTCGTCCGGGTGTGTCATGGCCAGTTTCAGAAAGGCGAGTCCCTCACCTGGCCCACGGTCACGAGCAATATCTGGCTCTACGATGTAGTTTCTGAGCGGAATCTGCGGTGACTGCTCGCTGACATACTTAATGAACTTGCGCTTGGTCGAAATAAAGATGTCTTCTGGGTTAAATTTGCGCAGTAAAATATCGATGTTGTGTTTGTAAGACGACTCATCACCGATGATAGGCTGGAACTGTTTGGGCTTTTCTATGCGACTGTACGGCCACATTTTGGTGCCCTGACCGCCGGCCGT
>Ga0116164_10000459_pt1 | contig 35589 bp, 34 predicted proteins | sample AD_UKC109_MetaG_FD_89888 | JGI IMG/M metagenome (GOLD analysis project Ga0116164, IMG submission 89888) | Active sludge microbial communities of municipal wastewater-treating anaerobic digesters from Hong Kong - AD_UKC109_MetaG | ecosystem: Engineered > Bioreactor > Anaerobic > Digestate... | reverse complement strand
CAACACCTTTGTGATGGCAGCTGTCAATGTGGTCTTTCCATGGTCAATGTGTCCGATTGTTCCCACATTGACGTGTGGCTTAGTTCTTTCGAATTTTTCCTTTGCCATTTGTAAACTCCTTTTTCCTTATTGAAATGGCATCAATGCGCACCCACACGAACCCCCCTGTAGTGCGCTTACATCACTAAACAGTCGGTGTGCCTACCGCATCTTCAGCCACTTTCCATGTCGTGGAGCCGCCTACGCAAAAGCGTATCCACTTTTCTTTGCGTCGCATATTTATACTACCTTTCTCGACATAGTCAACTGTAGAAATGCCTACATTGATACCTATATAAAACCAGTCCCGACTGGTGTTAATGTGGTTTATCCTTTTGTTCTGAGAAAAGCACAGTAAAGGATGTTGAAAAACAGGTAAGAATATCATTGATGTGCAAGTTATACACACAAAGAAAGAACCATCACAAACGAATCCACCAAACATATGTTATTGAAAAGCGGTTTACACATTGAGAATAAAAACAGAAAAGGGAGACTGGCGCAGTCACGTAAACATCTCTGGCTGGAGCCCACGAGCAGACTCGAACTGCTGACCTCATCCTTACCAAGGATGTGCTCTACCACCTGAGCTACGTGGGCGGGGATTGGGGCAAAAAAATGGTTGCGGGAGTTGGATTTGAACCAACGACCTCCGGGTTATGGGCCCGACGAGCTACCAGGCTGCTCTATCCCGCAACGCGAACTATGAGTTTAGGATTAGTTTTAAGCTTGTCAACTGATGCGAATTAACTTGTTATCGTTTTGCGCTTCACTCAATCGGTGGAGCTGAGAAAATAAAAATTGCATCATAGACATCTTTGTTATGTCTAATTTCTATTGAATTCACAATCTCTCTTGTGGTATCAGATAGTTCATTGCCATCAGAGTAGGTGGAAGTAATAATCAAATTCCCATCATCTTCTAATATCTCTACTCGTGTCAAAACAGTTGTGCCTGGGAATTCATCAATCTCGAACGTGCTTGTTAAATCGTCTATGTGCTTTGTTGCCAATTCGCTTTCTGATATATCGTTATTATTTGCCTTTAGCTTACGTAAGACCTTGCTGTAAGTCAGTTTCTGCTCTATCTGAAATTTCAACTCCTCTTCTGTGATTCCCCATGAGCCAAGAAATTGTTCCTTGGTTGAGCCTTGCCTTGTTGCCTCTGAGTATACAAGATTCAATTCCTTGTCGATTTCATCGTTATTGGGAGTGAGTCCATTGAGCTGCGCATCCGCTAGAATCAGTGCTATCTGGGCAACGTTGATTCTCGCCAATTCGTTGACAATTTGTAAATCGGTCAGAGTGGGGTCAGTTTGAAGTAGCCTTTTCCTCTCGATATCTACATCTCTTTGGGTCATCATTATATCTTTGACCGAGATAAATGGCGTGTTAGGGGGATTGTCCACAAATCCCTCCAGAATCACGCTGTTATCCGTAAACGTCACAGACGAGTCGGTCATAGAGCTTTGGTATTCATGAATCATGGACTCAAGAGAATCATTTGGGTTCGTTTTGACCTCTATGATCACAAGTTCGGAGTATGGATTGACTCTCCCGACCGTCCAATCAGATGGGTACTTCAAGCCGATAAAATCACTCGAAAAATCAGCTATTCCCACACACGACGCAAGAAAGATAACCAACAGAACAATGCTAAATTTCTTCATGGTATGACTGTACATGTGTTGTTAGCGTGGTCAACCTTGTTTGATTTCTGGCTGCCCTATTATAGAATCGTTCCATGAGAAATGTTTTTCTAGCCGTTTGCTTGATTATCTTTTTGGTGATTCCCCCCGTTCTAATTGGTTGCGAATCGACTGATACGCCTGATATTGGATGGGATCAGATTCACGAGATGGTTGATTATGGAGCATTTAGGTCAGAGATTGATGAGGCAATCCACAGAGCGAACCCCACAACACACGAAGCCTCAAGGGTTGTTTTGGAATATTTTTCGTTTTGCAGCAACGGAGATTATGAGAATGCCTGGAATCTGATTGAGGAAGGTTCCCCATTCTCTGAGCTTCAACCGAGTTTGTCTGATTTCGAGTCCGCATGGGCGGAGGCAAAAACACTTGTGTCCTATGGTGTGCCTGAGATTGTCGGTATTGAGATTTACAAAGAAAATGATGGATTTCGATTTGTCAATGTCTCTTTTGAAATCAATTTGAATGTACACGGTGAGGCAACCGTGTCAAAAAATATTGGGAAATACACGGTAAGCAACAAGACTGGCAAGTGGCTGCTCTGGAGTATAAACGCAGAAGAACAATAGTTGTCCCGGAGCGTAGTACTCGCCTGGTCTTTCGTTTCGTTATTCTTCTTGCCGTCAGGATTGTTTCCGAAGGCACATCCCCTACTAGAGAGAATCCCCAGATTCACTGTACCCACTTCTGCACTATAATCCGTTGATTATTTAGCGTGAATTATGACACCAAGAAGCTCTGCCAATGGTTTTTGTTGTTACTTCGTTCCCACTACTAATGCAGGTTACATACTGGCTGCTGCTTGTGAAAAATCTCTTACCATCAAACAGTATGCTGGTTTGTCTGAGTTGGTACAGAGGTTTGTGAGGGAGCCTGACAATCCAGTTAGTTTTCCGCGTTTTTACATCAATACTCAAAAGGTGTCTATTTGACCTCACAATCAACTCGTCCCCGGCTGTTGCGATTGGGTCGAAGGCGTCATCTTTGTTCCTTTTGATATGCCACTTGATGTTGCCATCGGATTTGTCGATGCAAGCAAGAGTGGTTTTGTCTGATATGAAGAGGCAGTTTTTGTTGGTCGTTGAGCTGATAATACCTGTGTATCTTTCCCTGACTCTGCCACCCTCTAGATCGATGATATCGATATTACCAGTATTTGTTGACAGATAGAGTATTTCGTTTGTAATCCAACCTGTGATTTCACGACAGCCTCTGACTGCTTGGATGTCTTCGACAAACCCTTTTGTTTTTTCGTCCGACGTATCGAGAGTGAATGATTGGATACCGCTTCCAGGCTTCAGAGAAATAACGTGTATGGTTCCGTCCTCAATGTACCCAATCTTTTGCTGATTTTTCAAGATTGGTGTTTGTATATCTTTGAGCTTAATCTCCCCATCTACCTCGCCAGTTGATAGATTGATAGCAATGTATTTGCCACCAGACTTGATGAATACGGTGTTGTCTATCTTTATGTGGAATTGTTTTTCCTCTGAGTCGGAATCCGTTTGGAGATTTTCCAAATTGACCTCGTAGATTACCTGACCATCGTCAGCGTCCAACCCACAAACGAACTGGTCACCAAATACTGCGACTGTGTTCCCGATGACAAACGCAAGATTGTTATTCTTTTCGAATCTCCAGAGTGTTTCCCCCGTTTGTCCGTCAAGACACGATATGTTCCCACTCTTTACTATTATGTTCCCATCTGGTGTCAATCCGACAAGATGCTTGAAAATATTGGTATCAACACTCTCCCATAACACTGTGTCAGGTTTATTTGTTGCTGGTATTTCGATTTCTTCATTGTCATCCGGAGGTTTATTGTCTCCTCCTTTTCTTGATGTGAAGCAGTAAACCACACCATCGTATGATCCAACGCAGAAGTTATCGTTCCACACACACGGAGAAGACCTGACCACTCCATTCGTTTGAAATCCCCACTCTATTTCACCCGTTCTGCCATCCAGGCAGTAGACGTTTGTGTCTCAAGTGCCAACGAGTAGCTTCTCGCCAAAACAAGTTGGCGAAGAGACGATTTTCTCGTTCTTCGCTGGTGTTTTCCATTGCTGCTTACCGCTCGTTGTGTCGAGACAGTAGAGATAGTAATCATTGGAGCCAATGTAGACCATCCCGTTTGTGATTGATGGAGATGACGTAATCGAATCGCCTGTCTTGTGCCTCCACATCAATTTGCCATCTTCCAAATTACAGCAGTAAACGTAGTTATCGGTCGAACCAAAGTAAACATATCCCTGGTAGATTGCGGGTGTTGAGACGATCTGCCCATATACCCGTCTTGACCAAATCAGTTCCCCGCTATCGACGTTTATGCAGTAAAGCTGCTCATCAGACGATCCCACACAGAGATATTTTTCAAAGATTGCAGGAGAACTCTCAACTGCCTCGTCAGTCTTGTATGACCATTTCTCCACCCCAGTTTCTGTGTGGATACAGTAGATATAACCATCATTGGAGCCAAAGAATACGCACCCATCCTGCACAATCGGAGATGAGGCAATTGAATCACCCGTTTCAAGCTGCCATAGTAACGTTCCATTGCTTGCACTAAGGCAGTAAAGGTTTGAGTCAAACGAGCCAAAGAAGAGTTTGTCTCCACCAACACAAGCCGATGATTTTATCCCCCCTCCTGTTTTGTAGCTCCAAACTTGTTCACCATTCTCCGCATCGAGACAGTACATGTTACCATCGTATGACCCGACGTAGACCCTAGAGTTTGTGTAAACAGGAGATGATTCAACTCCGCCAATTGTTCTGAACGACCATTTCAGCTTGAAATCTGTCGAATCTACCACACATGAGTCAGCCGCAACACCTGTTCTCTGGTTGTTACCCCTGAAGGTTGCCCATATGCACGACTCTCCCGTCGGTGTCTCTCCGGCGATTCCCGTTGATGCGAAGCTTTGCGCTATAAGCAAAGCAATGATAGAAAAAACGAATATCTTTCTCACCTGGGTTGATTATATTTGACTACCCTGAGTTGTTAAGATTTTGTTTTTGTGATGGAAGTTAAAATATAGCGTGCCTGAGGGTGAATGGGAGATTCTTGTTATCTCCACCTTAAATGTCCAGTTTATATGCTCAGATAGTTTTGGTTAGTGTAAATATTCTGTGTATGTTTGTGATTTAGTTTGCAGTGATTGTGTACAAATATACATTGGATACCTGGGCGGGGTATCTGTCTCCTCCTGCATATCTAGGAATGGATTGACATATCATGCATAGAAAACGTAACAAGAGCTTAGGGTTACTTGAGCTGGTGGCTATCGCACTTGGTGGGATGGTTGGCGGAGGGATATTTACTGTTCTTGGAGTTTCTGTCTCTCTTGTTGGCAACCTAACCCCTGTGGCAATAGCCATTGGTGGTGCAATCGCAATACTGGCTGCATACTCATATGTGAAACTGGGTGAGTTTTATCGAGATGAGGGTGCGACCTTCTCCTTTTTCAAGAGAACCTATCCACGGTCGCATTTTGCCTCCTCAGCGATTGGATGGGTTGTAATTTTTGGATATATCAGCACCCTTGCTTTGTATGCATACACATTTTCGTCCTATGCAATAAGTGGATTCGCTTTTGCCAATGATATCTGGATACGTAAATTGGTTGCAGTTGGTATTATTCTGCTGTTCACTTTAGTAAATGTGTGGAGTGTCAGGGGTATGGGGAAAATTGAAGACCTGATGGTCTACACCAAGTTAATAATCCTGGTGATAATCTCTGTCATCCTGATTCATTTTGGTGCTCCCAACCTTTCTAATTTTATGCAAGGACTAGCGGAAGATGCTGGTCAAATAAGCTTCATTAGTGTGCTAATTGTTTCGTCACTTACTTTTGTTGCATATGAAGGTTTTCAATTGGTGATCAACGCCGTAAAAGAAATGCGAAATCCTGATAAAAATATCGCACGAGCCATTTATTTGTCCATCACTCTCGCCATTGTTATCTATGTCCTGATATCAGTCGGTGCGGCTTTGGCGATTCCTGCCAAAGACATCATTATGAACAAGGAGTATGCACTTGCCGCAGGAGCTGGAGCGGTGATTGGAAAAATTGGATCGAACCTGGTTATACTCGGAGCAATTCTCGCAACAAGCAGTGCCATCAGCGGAACACTCTTTGGCTCATCTCGACAGGTGTCGGTCGTTTCTGAAAATGGTTACTTACCCGCCAAACTATCGAATAGGAAGAATGGGATACCTCAAAACGCTGTGATCACCATGGCGTGCATTTCAAGTTTGCTAATACTTGTTGGCGGATTGGAGCTGATTCTAGAGTTTGGCAGTATTACGTTTCTCTTAGTGTCATTTCTGATGGCTCTTGCGAACTACAAGATCAGGGTACAAACCAAATCATCAACTATCCTCACATTGCTAGCAATGGGGATATTGTTGATGAGCAGCGTATTAATCCTGTACTATGAGTTTTGTAACCAGACATATCAAATGTTCTCTATTGTGGCATTGTACGCCATTCTAACCGTTGGGGCATATTTGTTCGCAAGGAAGAAAGAGTTTCAAATCAAAAACAACACACGGCCACAACAATGATTCTTTGGAAGAAGAAGGCACCCGAAGATTATCTTGCACCGAGAGGTTCTTTGAAACCTCATGCAGAGAAAAGAGTGGCGGAGAGGATGGGATTCGAACCCATGAACCAGTTTAACACCAGTTTCTCGCTTAGCAGGCGAACGCCTTAAGCCACTCGGCCACCTCTCCGCAACAGGTGACAATCTAGCTGTGAGAGTGCCAGTTGTCAACAAATCCTTTGCGTTTTTCTTCGGAGATGTGCTCCTCTTCAGTTTGTGAGTTTAGAGTAGATCATCTCGGCAGCCTTGATGACACTATAGCCAGTGGGTGGTCCTGTGAGGAGTGGGTGTGTGCCAATTTGATAGGTCAACAGATCGAAAACGGTAGTTCCGTTCTGGATTGCCATTCCGACGATATTAATTATCTCTCCTGCCGTATGAGCGCCCCATACCTCAGCTCCAATGATTCTTCCGTCGGACTTTGAGGCAAGAAGTTTGATTCCAATCCTTGAGGTGTCCTCAAACCTGCCGGGATGTTTGTCTATCCCCTTGAAGACTCCTTGCACGTATTCAATATTTGCCTCATCTGCCATTCTCTCGTTTGCGCCAGCGCATGTGAAGGCAATGCCACCGATTTTTGTTGAGAAGATACCAAGAGTTCCCTGGAATTTCCTGGATAATTTGATGTTGTAAATATTATGACCAAGTATTCTTGCCTCTGCTGTGCCGGTTGACGCAAGCATGATATTATCCGGTTTTCCAGTTATGAAACCTTGAGTTGATGAGCAATCTCCAACTGCGAAGATATTCTCGTCGTTTGTCCTCATATAGTTGTCAACTTTGATTGCTCCGCTGTTTGTTATCTCCAGTCCAGAGTTTTTCGCCAACTCTGAATTTGGTTTGAAACCGACTGAGATGATGACCGTATCTACGTCAATGCATTCATCAGTTGAGAGACAAACCTTGTCAACTGAGTCTGTTCCTGTGATTTCTGTCACTTTTGTGTTGATTCTAACGTCAACACCAATATTTCTGAGAGCCTTTTCTGCCTCAGTGCAAACGCTGTCTGAGAATGATTTTGACAGGCAGTGAGGGAGTGCTTCGATAAGTGTGACTTTTTTCCCATCCTTTGCAATCTGCTCCGCAAACTCGCACCCGACAAATCCACCACCTATCACAACCACCTTCTCTGAGTCATCGACGGCCTTTTTTATGGTGTCCATACTGTCGTATTCTTTTTGGACTATGTGCGAACCGAGTGTGTCGAAACCTTTGATGAATGTTGGAATCACAGGCAGAGAACCAGTTGCAAAAATAAGCTTGTCGTAGGATATATCACCATTCTCAACTGTTGAGAGTGTTTTCCCTGCTCTATCAATTTTTGTGACCTTGTCAATAATCAGCTCTCCTCCAACATCTCTTATGCCCGTTGCATCAGTGTGGTTTTTTTCTGTTGAACCGAGGTCATGAAAAATGTACGGAATCCCGCAAGGGACTAGCATGTCGAGTTTCTCGGTGATGATTGCAACCGATTTGTCCTTGTACTCGCTCTTTGCGGTAGTTGCGGCTATTTGCCCCGCTGGACCGCCACCAATAACAATTATGTCAATATACTTCATCTCTCAACTCCTCGGGAAGAATTGTGTATATTTTGTCATCATCAAATATTTTTGTCAAGTCTTAATGGTATAGATTCAATCTCCGATAATAAACTCTTGAACTTTTTTTGTGTCCAATGCGTTAGGAAGTTGGGTATGCAATTGGTGGACAGTCTATTCCGACGGTTATTTTATTGACATCTACGTGCCAATTTGGCTCAATAATCCAATATAAACAATAAAGGCGGTGGAGAAGTGGCTCAGTCGCGACAGAGCGTTGACTTGAAGGGTGTTTCGAGTGCACTGGTTGAGATCTTTTTTGCAGCCGGAAAATTCACTCTTTCTGGGGGTGGCAGCGATCTTCTCAATGCCATATATTCAACCACCTGGGGAAAATCTGAGCCGAGGGCGATATATAAGTACAACAAGGACAAAGGTCATCTGATTCTTGACCAGAACCTTACGACAGGATTTTTCAGTTTCAGAGGAAGCAAGTGGGACTTGAAACTAAACAACGATGTATTGCTTGATTTGTCAATCCGATGTAGTGCGGGCGAATTGGATTTCGACCTTTCAAATCTGAACCTAAATAATGTGAAGCTTGATATGGGAGCGGGTGAGACGAAAGTTAATCTCGCTGGCAACTGGGATAGAAATGTGGAGGTATGGATAAAGGGAGGGGTCGGCGCAACCACTGTTAAACTCCCTGCCGCAATGGGTGTCATGGCTGATGTGTCTCAGGGACTTGGTTCTGTGTCTGTGTTTGGACTTACAAAAAATAAAGGCTATTATATAAACAGAGTCTATGATACTGCCGATTCACTGTTGACACTACATGTCAGAAGTGGAATTGGAGAAATAAAACTCACTCAGGAATAAAAGTACACTCAAGGAGAGACGAATATGGGGTCAAGATACAGAGTTTTGTGCTGCGATGGTGGGGGTATTTTGGGGTTAATTTCAGCCATTCTCGTCCAGAGGCTGGATGAGCAAACGGGGTTCCTTCAAAATGTGGATTTGTTTGCCGGTACGTCGACTGGTGGAATAATAGCGATTGCTCTTGCATCTGGTATCCCAATCGATGAAGTTGTGTCCATCTATGACAACGATTGCAGCTGCAACAAAATCTTCAAGCCATACAAAAAATGTAGCATTTTTGGTGGTTTGTTCCATGTAAAATACACTGATACGGGTTTGAAAGAAGTGTTGTCAAACGTCCTTGGCACTCCCAAAAACCTCTCCGATTTGTCGAAGGAAGTGTTTGCCACGACCTTTCAGTTGGATAATCAAAATATTGGTAGATGGTTACCAATATATTTGACAAATCTTTATGGTATGAATCAGTCGGTTTCCAACATTGAGGCGGCGTTGTCAACAAGCGCTGCACCCACATATTTCCCTCCCCATATGCTTGAGGGTTTTGGCTACTGTGTTGATGGCGGGGTGTTTGCCAACAATCCATCTACAATTGCTCTTTCAACAGTACTCAAAACGAAGAAGGCATCTCTGGAAAATATTGACTTCCTGTCAGTTGGTGTTGGTTTTATCTGTAACAAAATGACTGCCGATGAAGTTGGTAATCCATATAGATGTGGACTAAAGTTCTGGGGTCTTGGTCCAGATAAAAACAACAGGATGCCAATTTTCTCTATGATGTTCGATGGAGCGTGTTCTGAGGTAAACACCGAACAGAATGAAAGTTTTCTTGGAGACAACTACCTTAGACTCAATCCTAACCTTGGCAAAAAGATAGAAATGGACGATTGCAGCGCCATACCCACTCTAAAAAACATTGTTGATGACTTTACAGTTGAATCAAATCCACAGTGGACGAGTGCAATAACCTGGGTGAGAAGTCACTTTGAATAAGCCGTTCTTTTTTAAAAGAAGTTAATAGAATTCACCTACATTGTGTTCTTATCACAAAAGGAGCTGCCGTTTCCAGGTTTATTTTTTTTGGTGTACTCTTGGTTCGACTGGGAAAGAGTGCTAAAAGGATATTGGCAGGAAGTCCATTAGACTATTTACAAACAACTTTGAATACAGATGATCTTGGTGTGTCCATCGGTTGGTTAGTGATTTGGGTAGCCTTGTCCCTACAGTGTTATAAATTTTTGGAAAGTCCAGAATCATCCCGAGATTATCGGGAGATGTAATGTGTTGTGGCACTTGTAAAACCCCAATCCTAGTGTAGCCTTTAACTTGTATGAACAGAATCGCTAATTTTATTGATGGAGGGTATCTTGATGCCCTTCTGCGGAATGAGTTTCCTGGGAGACTGATAGATTTTCAGAAACTTTCCATGCTTATGACAGGAGAGTTTGATCTATTGAGGTCGTACTATTACCACTGCCCACCATATGAGGTTGAGAATCCGACTGACAAACAGAAGCAGTTCTATGATGAGAGAGGGCAATATCTAAAGCGTATTGAGGGAGTACCGAGATTTGAAAACAGACTTGGACAATTGCAGTACAGAGGTAAGGATGAAAAAGGTAAACCTATCTTCGAGCAGAAAAGGGTTGATCTCATGTTTGGAGTTGACCTTGTGCTACTCTCGACCAAAAGACTTATAACTCATGCATCAATCCTTGCGGGTGACTCAGATTTCATCCCAGCTATTGAGGTTGTAAAACGCGAGGGTGTTGTTGTAAACCTCTTCTGTGGAAAAACGCCTCACCATGACCTCAAATCGGCTGTTGATCAGGTGACTATCATAACGAAAGAGATCATGGATGAGATTTCAATACCAATGCCACTTCAAACATCTGATGCTGTGAAGGTTGAACCAAAGCCAAAGTCGACCAAATCAAATGGGAAGTCTTCACCTGATCAAGAAGCGCCTAAAACGAAGCAACCTTCAAAGCAGAGCGTTTCACGACCTAGAAAAAGTGTAAAAAAACAAACACAAAAAAGTGTAAAAGAATCCGAGAAAACGACCAATAAAAGCAGAGATATACTAAGTTTTCTGAAAAAACCTAAATAGGTTTAGCCTCAAGATTAGAGAGTTTTAGGAGGAGATCATTCACCCTCTTGGTGAGGGTGTTGTGTTCAATCTCAGCGCAGAGAGAAAAGGCTTTCCAAAGGCTGTCTTTGGCTGTTGAGATGTATTCGTACACCCTTGAGACATCGTGTGTGAGTTCTACCATCTGCATAGAAAACTTAGCTCTTAGGATATATGCTTTTACTACATCACTACGGCTACCCCCAGACAGGGACGACAGAAAAGCCAACTCGATGTACTTGTCGATAAGTTCGACAATGTCCTTTCCGAGCATTCCGACTCCGGCAAGGGTTAGTATTTTTGTGAGTTGATTCACATTGCTTGATTTCTCAAGAATTTTTTGTAGAGCTTGTACGTACTCGTGAAGTGTTGGAAACTCAAGCTGCACATTGACAGTCTTGTCTAAGATTGATTTCGCGATATTGAGTTCTTTCATTGCGTTCTTTATGTCGCCAAGTTCGACATAGATATCTGATATTGAAAGCATGAGGCTTATGGTTTTGTGAACCTCCTGGCTTGTCGAGTCAGAGGCGAGGCTCTCTCTTGCGATCCTCTTTGCTTCTTCCCACTCACCCTTTTGCTTTTTTATCTCCAAATCGCAGCTCACGATATCAAAGTCAAAATTACCTTCTGAACACGACCTGAATGTTTTTTTGGATCTTTCAAGAAAGGATTCCGCGGCGAGAATGTTTTCTTCTTCCAGAAAGACCCAGGCAAGGAGCATCTGGGTGTACCACAGCTTGCTTGGCTGATTGATTTTATCCCAGAACTCCATCGATTCTTGTAGTAGTTCCTTTGCTTGGGTGAGGAATCCATCTCTGTAGCATCTGAAACCTTCGAGAATGTTGAGGAAGTTGACCAAGCCCATATTGCCAGTGCGTTTTGCCAGGTTTCTTGCCTTACCCGCAAACATTCTCCCTTTGGCGCTATCGCCCAGCTCATTGAAAGAAAACGATGCCAAGTTGGCGTAGATACCCTCAAGAGCCTTTTCGAGTCCGTTATCCTCACCAAGCTTGACAGCTTTTTCTAGGGCTTGGTAGCTCTCCATTGTTTTACCGTGGATTCTCAGAATCGATGAGATATTCCCAAGACACCCTATGATTAGAACTAAATCATTAGTCTCCTCGGCTGTGGCGAGTGCTGCCTTGGCATGGTTCAGAGCTTCTTTTGGTTTGGTGCGAGATATGATGACTGAGTAGAGCCTTTCGCATCTGGAAATCTCCGCCATATTCCCTGAGCCATAGAGGATACTAAAGGCGTTTTCAATTGATTTGAGGCTTTGTTCCACCTTGCCAGTGTCATACTGAAGTTTTGATAGTTTCCTGTATAGAATTGCCTCCTCAGATTTCTCGAACTCATCGGAATTCTTTGCCAGCTCAACGGCTGCTTCGATCATTTTTAGTGCGTTGTTAAGATCGTTTGAATCAAGGTGAATGTCAGACAGCAACTCGTACACATAAATGAGTTGCTCCTTGTTGTCAGATTCCTCTGACAGTCTGAAAGCGGTATTTGCATATCTTAACGCCTCATCCCTTTGGAATTTCTTAAGTGCAAGCCTGCTCTGTCTTGTTAAGTATGGAACAGCCCTGTATGGATTGGGACTGTTGCCAAAATGATAAATCAATGATTCAAGGTGTTCTTCGAGGTTGTTCGAATACAGCTTGAGAATTGAGGTTGCTACCCTGTGTGAAACGGTTTGCCTGAAATGGGTGCTCTTTTGTGATACCAGCTGTTGTCTGGTTCTCTCATGGGTAAAGTAGTACACATTTCCCACCGGTGTCATGGAAACCCTCAATATTTGACTTCTGAGAGCGTTATCGAGTAATCCAAGAGCGTCAAATGTCGAGATGTTTGCAACCTCAGCCAACAGTTCTACTGAGAATCTAGGGCCGATCATGGCAGCGGTTGAAACGAGGTTGAGCGTTGCCTCATCCAGATTGGCGATAGACATGTTCTGGTACTGTATTAATTTCTTTGGAATATCCGGATTCACACAGGTCATCTCAACTCTGTCGCCAATGACTCGAAGGGTGCCTTCACAAGCAAGTCCTGTAATGATTTCATTGGCAAACATCGGATTGCCACAAGATTCTCTTTGCACTAGGGAGACAAGTGAATCTGGGATATCTGAGACATCGAGAATGTTTTGAACATACTCTTTTATCTGTTCATCGCTGAGTGGGCTGATGTTTAATATGTTTGATTTTCTGCTTGTGTTGTCGATCGTGTCTGAGATTCTGCCATGTAATTTTGTGTTATCTGAGTTAATCGCAAAAACGACTATCAATCCAGTATCCGACAGAAGGTTGATTATCGATGTGGCGATTGAGGTTGATGGTTTGTCAGCCCATTGAGCATCATCAATCGTGATGAGCAAAGGCTTGTCTTTGCAGGTATTCTGAATAAGCCATGTGAAGGCATCTTCAATGAGGTGTGAAAGTTCCTTTGGATTGAGGTCTGGCGCATCAACCCCTATGTATCTTGCCATGTTTTCCGAGATTGCTGCGAGTCCCAGCTTGACCCATTTTGGATAGTCGACTTTGCCAAGGATGGCGAGGGTGATTTGTCCAATCAAACCAAATGGTCTGTGGGAATCATATTTCGTTGCTTGAGCGTTGATTGTTGGGATACCCCATGACTTGGCAACCGATGTTAGCTCTGAAAGAAGTCTGGTTTTTCCAATGCCTGTTGGCCCAAAGAGGAATATGAAATTATTCTTGGAAGCCTTTGCCTCAGATAGCTGTTTGACGAGATACGAGAGCTCTTTTTCCCTGCCTACGAGTGGGGAAAATCCGGTGGCGATGTTTATTGAACTTGTGTGGGTTGAGTCGATTCCTGATGCCTTCAGCGACTCAAGATCAAGAATAAGGTCGGTTGCGCTCTGGTACCTGGCGTTTGGGTCTTTCCGCAGGAGTTTCAGGATTATTTTATCGAGAGTCGAAACCTCTTTGCCGATTACCTGTGATGGCGGTATTGGATTTGAGAGCATTATTTGTCCGATTACCTTTGCGGGGGAGTCACCCTCCTGAGCCCTTTTTCCCGAAAGGAGCTCATAACCCACAAGACCGAGGGAATAAAGGTCTGTTCTCTCGTCACATACCAGCCCCTCGACCTGTTCTGGTGCCATGTAGAAGAATGTGCCGATGACTTCGCCAGTAGTTGTCATTCTCAGCACATCATCAAGCACGTGCGCTATCCCGAAGTCTGTGAGTTTGACAATCGGGTGGTCTATTGAACCGCCAATCAAAAGATTGTCAGGCTTTATGTCTCTGTGAATCACTTTCAGTCCGTGCGCATACTCAAGCGCTTTTGCGGTCTGGAGCATGATGTCAAGCACGAATTCTTGCGAGTAGAGTTTACCCCCATCTAGGCTGATTCTGTTTATGTATTCTAGGACGATGTGGCTCCCATTGTCATCGTCGACTCTATCAATAATTGAAATGATATTGGGGTGTTTAAGTTGCTCCAACAACGAAGCTTCTCTATCAAACCTTTTTCTGGTCTCGTCAAATGTTCTGTCTGAGATGAGATTTCGAGGAGATACTGATTTTATCGCATAATGTCTATCGGTTTCGCTATCGTATGCCTTGTAGACACACCCAGAACCACCAGAACCCAATATTTCTATAATCTTGTATCTGCCGATTTTTTCGACATCTTTTCTCATCTTGGATTGCTTATTGCTTCCAATCTCGTCGAGAGTTTGTTGGTTTTTGATATCAGGTTTTTGTTTGATGTCTCTTCGGAGAGCATTTTTGCAACCGACAGTAGTTCCGAAGATTTTGTAATCAGACTGCTCTTGTCATCGATGGCATCGCTCTCTGCCAGAGCGAGGTTGTATCGAATCTGAAGGTGGATTGTCTTGATTGTGTGATGTCGAAGGGCGTTTGAAAGTGCTAGAATGTTGGCGTTGTCGAGTATTGTTTCGATTGTCTTCTGTTGGTTATCAGACAGTGGCATCGATTGCTTCATAAATGCGCCAAACATTCTGGTTTTGTTGTCCCCGTGATTAAAACCTTCAATCTGGGAGATGAAAATATCACCAAGCATAATCTGGAATTCGCACTGTTTAACTGGATTCGATAAAATTTCCTTATACGAGTTCTCAATATGTTTGGTGGTTGTTAGTGCTTTTTTGTGTTCTCCTTTTCGGAGCTCTATCATGGTTTTTTGTCTGTAGGCCTCAAACTTTTCCTCGTGTGAGTATCTTTTTTCATCGGAAATGATTGAAAAAACAATGTTTGCTGCCCTATCAAAGTCCCCAATTTCAAAGTGGTGTAAAGAAGCGAGAAGGTCTCGGCTTGGTGAAGCGTAGTTGATATCGATTGACGAATCTATTGAAATTGATTCGTCAAGCATCCTTTGAACACCTGCAATATCGCCATACTCGTGGTTGACCAATCCAAGTAGGATGTATTGTTTGCTTTTTATTATTTTGTGTGAAATCTCCTGAGCCAACTGCAGTGTCTTTTTAGACAACTCCAGGGTCTCCTTGAAGTCACCCTTTGTGTATTCAAGAAGAGTCATCAAATGAAATGCCTCTGTTTGCAAGTACTTTGAGTTCATTCTGGAGCTGTTTGCGATTGCACTTTCGAGCAATGTCTCTGCTTCACTGAGTTGACCTGTGAGTATGAGTCTCCTAGCCTCAACAAGATTTATCCTGATCCTAGAATCCAGACTTCCAAGCTCTGAGGCGATCTTTGCGGCGCTTTTGCACGTCACGTATGCTTTTTGGTATTCGCCGATGTCGAGTTCGATTTCTGCAAGATTTTCTAGCGCTTTGTAATAAACTGACTGGTTAAGTTCATTCTGTGAGAGTTTGATGGCGGTTTGGGCGTGGCTAAGTGACATCAATTTGTCTGTTGGTCTTGTGTTCTTGCTCTCAAGTATGTGAAGAGCTGCTATCATGCTTTCATCGCTGTGTTTGCCTATCCTCTTGTGAGCTTCCTGGATTAATACCTCCGACTCCTTGAAATTCCCGTAGTATGCGTGGATTACCGCTGTCTGTATTATGAGTTTTGCCTCATTCACTATATCGATTCCAATGTGTTTAACGGCTTTTTGTATTCCGCCTTGCACTTGAAGCGCTTCGTTGGTATTTCCCATGAGCGTGTAGATGTTTGATAATTGTATAGAGGCATCGACCATGAGCCTGCTGTTGCCCGATTTTATGGCGACCGAATGGGCTTGTTTGGCGTACGCCAGAGCCTTTTTTGTCTGAAAGTTGTTCTTTGCATAGACCGATGCTCGAACCAGGTATGGAACCGCCAGAGTAATATCGCTTCCATTGGACAGATGTAAAATAAGTTTGTCGAGATGTTTGTCAAGACTGTTGTCCAGTTTGGATTTGATGTATCTTGCCACCCTATCGTTGAAACTCTTGCTTTGGTTTTCGGACATCAGGCTCTGAAGTCTTGTACGGAGTTGAGGATACATAAATGAGTATTTGAATCCGTCGGCTGTTTTTGTCAGTGTAAGGAGCATAGACATCGCCGATTGGTCAAGCGATTCCTCTACAGTGGAGCGTGGATGCGAGGAGACATCGACCAGCATATTCTCGAAGAATGAATCCCCCAATACTGCCGCCTCAATCAGAACCTCTCTTGTCACACTATCGAGCCCTTTAATTCTTAGGTCTGATATGGCATCAAGATTCCCTGGAAGTGGCTCTGTTGTGATTTTGTCACTCTCTGAAGCGTTTTGGAGGGATTTGTTTGTGATTAAGCCAACCATGGTTTGAAGCAGTTCCAGTGGGTTTCCACCAGTTTTTTTGTAGAGTTGGTCAACAAGTTGTATGGGGATTTTCTCATTGCCGACTATCTCGTGAAGCAGCTCATTTGTCTGTTTGAGTGTGAGGGGGGAAAGGTCTATCCTTATAACACCCTTTTGCGTGTCGAGTGATTCAACCAGAGCCTTGGATTTGTCGTTTTTTGTTATTGACACTATCACAACAAGGTCTTTTATCTTGGCGTTTCGTATGCATGATGAGATGATTTCGAAAGACTCAATGTCACAGTGAAGCAGATCATCAATTATCAAGACAAGCGGTTCTTTTTTGATTGTTTCCTGAAGCAACCACGTGAAAGCCTCTAGAAGCCGATTTTGTAGAAGAATCGAATCTTTGTATATCTTGCTTGATTCGATCATGGTGCGTTTCTGAAGTCCGGAGCTTATTGAGGAGAATTCCCTCTTGTATGTTGATCTACCAATGATGGAAATGCCTTCCATCGCAACAATTTCTTCGACAATATCGCCAACGACAGCCCATGGTGTACTCTGTCTATCAAGTTTACACGATGTAAAGAGCACTCTGATATCGTTTGTTCTCGCGATGCCAGAAATCTCCTGCAGAAATCTTGTTTTCCCAATACCTGTTGTGCCTTCGACAACGATGAGTTCACCCGATGGATTCTTTAGGATGTCAGCAACAGCAGACAACTCTTTGAGTTTGCCAACCAGTCTTCCTCTGTGAAGTACCAGCCCTTCCCTGGAACTGATTGACGATGAATCATTGAGCTCTAAGAGTGATTTTTCTAGCAGCTTGATGACCTCAGCTGCATCCTTTGGTCGGGATGTTGGGTCTTTCTTGAGCAGGCGTTTGACAAGATTTTCAAAGGTGACAGGCACTTTTGGGTTGTAAGTTGATATTGGTGATGGGACAGAACTTCGAATTGACCACACGAGGCTGTTTGGATTTGTGTCCTTGAAGGGAAGCTCGCCGCAAATCATCTCGTATGCAATAATGCCAAGGTTGTAGAGGTTTGATTCAACGTCCTTGTGTCCACCCTCCAGCAGTTCTGGCGCAAGCCAGAGCAGGGCGTCAACAATCTCGTTTGATTTGAGGGTTTTAAGCCTGGTGCGTTCGGACAAAAGTGTGTCAAATCCAGTGACCTTAATTTCCTTGTCCAGAATTATCACACTCTTTGAGCGGAGATTGGGGTGAATTACATCGTGTTTGTGAAGCACCTCAAGCGTTTTGGCGATCTGGATGAGGACTTTTATTGAGTTCTCAAGAGAAAGTTTTTTTTGATTCAGTGGGGTACCGTCGATAAGCTCAAAAGCGATGTATTTGCCGCTATCACAATCGCCCCACTCGATGATGTCAACAAGAGATTCATCGTCAATCTTGGATATGCTTTCAAGGAGTGCTTCAAGTCTAACCCAACCATGAAGATCTCTCTTGGACACATTTAGAATCCTTAGCAACACCTTCTTACCCGTGTCAAAATCATGTGCATACCACATGGTCTTGGAGTCACCAAGCTGTCCCACCAACTCGAATCGGTCACCTAGAACCCTTTTGTCCACCCTGCCAAGTATATACAAATCTCCCACATGTAAAAGAGCAGCTTGAAAAATGTCAAAAAAACTCAATAATGTTGTATAAAGATGAGAGTTGAATGTTTTGCAAAGTCGCACATAGGAAAAATAAAAAAGACTAACGAGGATCACTTCGCCCTACTTCCACCAGAGCATCCGAGGTTGCCTTACATCATAGCGGTCTCTGATGGTGTGGGAGGTAGGAGAGGGGGGCAGTTGGCGTCAGTCAGGGTGCTGCAGGCAATCGGGGACTACCTTTCGAAGCAGAACCTGACAAGTGATAATGCCGATTTTTATATCTCATTGGCGATAAATCGTGCCAATGAGGATCTCATCAACTTTGGTCACAAATACAAAGATTTTGAGGGAATGGGCACAACGGTTGTACTCGCCATGATTTTTGATGATAAGATTGTGTTCGGATCAGTTGGGGACTCAAGAGGATACATCATCGATGTGAATGATCTCATGATACAAGTCACCACTGACCACACTTGGACTAATAACCTTGTGGCTGAAGGCGTGTTGACACAAGAGAAAGCCGCGACACATGCCTACAGACATCATTTGACAAAAGCGATAGGTGTTTCTGAAAGAATTGAACCGGATACCTTCACGGTAAACAGGGGCAATGTTAAATGGGTGTTGCTGTGCTCTGACGGACTAACGGAGCACCTGTCCAACATGGAGATATCCTCTGTCATGGCGAAAAAAGCAAAACCAGAATTTCTGATTGACTACCTAATAAGCAAAGCCAACAGAAAAGGTGGAACGGACAACATTACTATCGCTTGCGCAAAGCTTATTAATGACTGATTCGACCCGCTGCTAGGTGTCTGAGGGTACTGTTCGACTATATGGTGCCATTTTCCGAAGCTCTACAATGATAAAAATGCCAACTACTATCGTTGAAAGCAGGTCAGAGATTGGCGCAGAGAGCCATATACCGTTTAGACCATAGAGTTTTGCCAGCAGATGGGCGATAGGCAGAAGAAGTGCGATTTGTCTTAAAAGCCCAAATCCCAGCGCATGCCAGCCTTTGCCTACCGATCTGAAGTACCCAATCCAGACTATCTGAAGACCCACAATGGGCACAAGCATGAGGAAAATTCTTATGGCATTAACCGAAATGTCGACCAAGGCTTTGTCGCTGAGGAACATCAAGGCAAGTGATTCTGGGAAAATCTGGATAACAAGAAGCCCGATTATACCAATCCCAAAGGCAGCGACAGATGCTTTGACGAGTGCTTCTTTTACTCTATGGAATTTCTTGGCTCCAAGATTATACCCAAGTATTGGCTGTGATCCCTGAGCAATACCCATAATCGGAAGATGTATCAAGGTCATTATCGAGAATGTCGTTGCCATTGCTGTAATCGCGTTATCTCCACCCACTTTTATTAGAAGTGTGTTGAGGATTGCGACCATGAAACTCATGCTCAACTGTTGAATTGCTGAGGAGGAACCAAGAACAACAATCTCCCAGAAGACCTTGAGTTTGAGTTTCATGTAAGCGATTTGAAGTGGAACAATGGTTTTTTTACCGAAGTAGAAATACATCGTCCAAAGAGATGACAAAACTCTCGCAAGGACTGTTGCCCATGCTGCCCCTTCAACACCAAGACCGAATACCACTATGAGCAGATAATCCAGGATGATATTGCCAATTGCGCCAATGAGCATGGTAGCCATTGCAATTGTTGGTTTGCCCTCCGCTCTTAGGAAGTTGTTCATCCCCATGGTTATCATCATGAAGATGTTGCCCAGGAAGATAATCTTCATATACGAGAGGGCGAATGGCATGTTCTCCGGTGTTGCGCCAAAGAAATTGAGGAGTGGCTCCGCAAAGAAAAAACCAAAGACAGTGATGAAGGCTGATGAGATGAGAACTAGGCTCATGGTGTTGCCAAGAAGCAACTTTGCGCCATTCATGTCATTTTCACCTAGACGAATGGACATGAGGGTGGAACCACCAACAGCAAACATTATCATGATGTAATGTATAGAGGGTGGATTACACCAAAAAACATTACATCATGACTGGCGGCTCATTTGTGGCGAATGAAAAGACAGTTATGATAAAGGAGGGATGCCCTCAAACCTACCGTAACTGTCAACCACATTCTCACGAAAGGAGCCTTGTATGGAACTGACTTACACCCAATGCGGCGACTATCTCATTCCCAACCTTGTGTTAGCAGACACCAAAGAGTACCATATCGGGAAATATGGCCGGATGCGCCGTGCCTACTTAAAAGAACATCGGCCCATTCTGTATACCGATCTCATTGTCACTGAAAAGCTGCTTCCCCACTTGGAAGAAATCGACACCGCCTGCCGGGAGCGGCTGGAAATCATTGAAAAATCCATGATGCAGCAAGAGGGCGTCACAGAAGCCCTGAAAGCTGCCGACCAGATGGCATGGGTGCGCTCCATGAACTCCATCCACAACAGAGCCGAGGAAATTGTCCTGGCTGAGCTGGTCTACTGTTGAGGGAGGGAACACCATGATTTTAGAAGCCATGTATAATGGAGAGTTTTATCCCTGTGAAACAGTAGTGCCCACATCCCCGGAATACCGCAAAGCGGTCCAAACCTGTGCGGCGTTGATGGAGCAGCTATCCCAGCGGCTCAGCAAAGAGGACTATGCGCTGGTGGAGGAACTCCGGGCGCAGAACGCTATCGCCCAATGCGAGGAAAGTGAGAGCCATTTCAAGTATGGCTTTTCGGCAGGGCTGATCGTCCAGCAGGAAGCCCATGAACAGCTGCAAAACAAGAAATAAGCGATGGCCGAAAAAAGCCCACGCAGCCGGAAAGAGAACCGGTGGCGTGGGCTTTCTGTGTATATGGTTATTCTGTCAGATCATCCGAAGTTTCCGCAACCAGCCGGTCAAAGTCGCTCTGATAGGTCCGATCCTGCAAAACCCGGAACTTTTCAAACTCTTTCTCGGCAAAGGCTTTGGCAATGGCGGCGGTCACCTTGCCTTTATCACGCAGAATATCTTCCTCGTTGAACTGTAAAAATGCGTCAAGCCGCTTGACCCAATCGGCCATATACATGACATTTCCCCGGCGGGCCTGCCGTTCCGCATAGTCCAGGTACATGGTGACAATCTCGTTCAAGTTACGCATTTCCGTTTCGTTCAGATAGTTTTTAGCGACGGTGACATCCGATTTACGGATGCGGCCTTTGGGGGCGTTTTTCCATGTGGTCAGCCCCATGTTGGGCTTGGTGCTGTCGGCACGGTCGTATACGATCTCGGCGGCGGTATGATGGGTGACCGCATAGTGGAGCTTGTTCTGCACCGTGGCGAAAAACTCCTTTGTGATGGGGCTTTCCACATCGTAGTCGGCGCTGCACTGGGAATAGATGTCCGTGATTTTCTGGTAAAATCTTCTCTCACTGGCCCGGATGTCCCGGATACGCTCCAGCTGTTCCTCGAAATAATCTTTGCCGAAAAAGTTCTCCGGCTCCCGCAGCCGTGCGTCATCCATCACATAACCTTTGATGATGAACTCTTTCAACACTCTGTTCGCCCAAATGCGGAACATGGTCGCCTTTTTGGAGTTCACACGATACCCCACAGCGATAATGGCATCCAGATTGTAATAGTTGGTCTGATACCGTTTCCCGTCCGCCGCAGTTGTTTCCATTTTGGAAACAACTGAATCCTCGCTCAGTTCGCCGGATTCAAAAATGTTTTTCAGATGCTTGGAAATGGCCGCTTTCTGTACCTCGAACAGCTCTGCCATTTTTGCCTGTGTCAGCCAGAGGTTTTCCTGAAAGAGCAGGATTTCCACCCGCACCTCTCCGTTTTCGGTCTTGTAAAAGAGGATTTCTCTGGTTTCATACGGGGTCAGCCCCTGTTCACCACTCATTCTTCGTTACCTCCATTCTCCATACTCCTTTCCACACCATACCGCAATTTCGCAGATCAGGTCAAGGGGAAGCGGCTTGTCATAGGGGAGTTGGATGGTTCCTTTGCTGGTTTTGTATCCTTGCAGCCGGTCTGCAAAGGCTTCTACCGCCGCAGGGCCGGGATACAGCCCGATGTGTTTTTTTAATACCGCAAACTGGATCAGGTTCCGCTTTTTCCAGTAGGTCGGCATACTCCAGGAAATCTTTTGCACAGCGTCCGGCAGTGCGTTTTGGATGACTTCGTTGATCTGACAGAGATACAGCCGGGTATATTCCGGCTGCTGTGCGATATATTCCTCAATGCTCTGCGGAGCAGTACCGCAGTAATGGCTTTGATTGGTATTCTTAAACTTCCGTCCGCATTTGGGACATTCCCACATGGCATTCCACCTCCTTACGGCCGAGCCACTGTTACAGTAACTTTCACAGGATCACCCGGCTGTTTTCCAATTTTTTCTCGAATATCTTTCCGAATCCCAATGATATAGCAAACGGAACCGTCTTCGTTTTTTACTCCCATATTGACGATGCTGCCGGAGTACGGCTCGCCGTCAAAGGTGATCTCCGCTTTCATCCGGCCCTTTCCGAACTCTTTTCGAATGTCATAAGGAAAGCGCACATAAGCGCCGCCTTTGTCTGGGACAGGTTCGATTTTTGCCAGAAATTCATAATGCGTTTGGCACGTTTCCTTTTTTCCTCGTTTCCAACCCATGGTATAGTCTATCTCGCCAGTTTCGTGGTCAGTTTCTGTTTGGAGAACCAAAAAGCCTTCCCGCTCATAAAACGATACTGCCCTCTGGTTTTTCTGATACACATTTAATGTCATGGATGGATGCACAGATTTCACATGATCCAGAAGCCGCTTTCCGATCCGGTTGCCGCGCGATTCTTTTTTGACAAAGATTCCGGCAAGGTAGTTTTTCTGCATCCCTGCAAATCCAAGGATACGCCCATTTTCTTCGTATATATAAACTTCCGCACACAAAAGCTGCTCACGGACTTCCGCCGCATGACTTTCCCAATATCTTCTCGGAATAAATCTGTGGGCATCCCAATTCCCGTGAAGCCACAGTTCTATAACTTGATCCATATCTTCCACACATAATTTTCGAATCATATACAGCCTCTCTATTCAGATTTTTCCCGGTCGATGTGCCGGATGGAGGGAATTCCATACATGAGTCCGGCCAGTACGATGCAGAGTACGCCGGTGAAAGCAAACCAGTTCTGCGTCCCCACAGTATCTGCAAACGCGCCGGACAGCATCAGGCCGATGGGCATTGCCAGAGACGCAACGCTGCCGTACAGTCCAAATACCCGGCCCAGATATTCTGGAGGGATGCGTTCCTGCATCAGCGCGGTGACCGGCCCGTTATAAAAAGGAGTGGAAAATCCCATGGCCACGCAACACATGGCAAACAGCCAGAAGCCGTTTGATGGCAGCAGGCCGGAAAGAAGGATCGGCACACCCATCAAAACTACTGCACCGATGATCGACGTCGCCCTGTTCTGGAAGCCGCCCCATTTGCCGAGCAGCAGACCGCCGGCCAGCATTCCGATAGAAAAGGCAATTTCTGCGATGGACGCATGGACGGTGGTGCCGCCAAAACAGTCCAGCGACATGAGTGGGAACAGGGCGTTGATGGGGGAATACAAAATCATAAACAGCGCCGCTGTCCACATCAGGGCATACAGGCCCCGCTGCTTTCGGATCACAGCAAGCCCTTCACGCATCTCTCTGAACAGAGAGGGCTTCCCGGCTACCACCTGTTCCACTTTGTGGTTTGGAATATGGATCAGCGCCACCGCAAGGCTGGCCGCCAATGCGCCGAACACATCCAGCGCCACCATCTGGCTGATGGTGCAGATCGGGTACAAAATCCCGGCGATGGCAGTCCCAGCGATGTAGCCGACAGTTTGCAGCGACTGGGTGTAGCCGGAACACCTTGTCAGCTCCTCGGCAGGCACGATCAGGGGCGTTGCCGCGCTGATGGCAGGCGTATGGAAAGCAGTTCCCATGCTCCGCACAGCAAGCACGGCGAGCACCAGCGAGATGGGAAGTTCGCCGCCTGCGGAAGCAAGCACCAATACCAGACTGACTGCGGCAATAAACAAGTCCGCCCCTATCATGGCCGTTTTCCGGCTCACCCGGTCCACCAGCGTCCCGGCAACCATTCCCAATATGGCGCTGGGTAAAAAGCCCGCCATGGATGCAAGGGACAGCACCAGCGCCGAGCCGGTTTGGGCGGTCAGATACCAGATCAGCGCCATTTGCAGAATTGAGCTGGTCAGCACGGAAATCGCCTGTCCCGCCCACAGGATATAGAAATTTTTCTTCCAGAGATTGTTTTGCCTGTTATGTTCCATCACGCAGTATTTTCTCCATAACCTTGCCTTTAGCAAGTTCATCGACCAGTTTATCCAGATATCGAATCTCCTGCATCAGCGGTTCCTCAATGGTTTCCACACGCACACCGCATATAACGCCGGTAATCAGTTTCCGATTTGGGTTCAGATGCGGAGCATTACGGAAGAAATCGCCGTATGTCACAGAACCCGCCGCAGCCTTTTCAATTTCTTCTGCGGTATATCCCGTCAGCCAGGTGATGACCTGAGTTACTTCCTCCAATGTACGCCCTTTTTTCTCCGCCTTACTAACCAAAAGCGGATAAATCTTGCTAAAACTCATGCTATAAACTTTTTCGTGATTCATACGGTTTTCTCCTGTTCTTCCGTCTGCCATGTGCGGAAAAGTTTCTCCATCAACGGGATGTAAGTTGCAAGGAATGTCACGGCACCAATACAAAAGACAGCCTTTTTCTTTTCTTTGGGAACCAGCATCCCAACCATAACGCCAACGGAAAACAGACACATTTTCAGTAGAGCAAGGGTTTTCCAACTGCTCTCTTTACAATACCGGTCTGCAACTTCAAACAATCTCATAGCTGATATCTCCCTCCAATATTTGCAGAACAGATTACGTTTTTTGACAAAACAGATGTTAGGCTTCGTCTCTTTGCTACTTTTTTGAACGATTCTTATAGACATTGTACTGGTTCTTGCACCGTGGGCTGCAAAAGGCGGCGTTGGACCGACTGCCCAGGAACACCTTCTGGCAGTGCTTGCACAGGCGCAGGGGCTGGTCACCGTCCACCAGCATAAAGCTGAACATCATCTGGATGCCCAGCAGCAACGAATGGAAATCCCAGTAGATGGTGGGCTTATCCAGCAGCTCGATATGGTAACTGGGGGCAATCCCACCAAACGCAGCCATGGCCTTGCGGTACAGTCCCCGTGCGTCCTCGTCGATGGAATCATAGTCATTGTAGTACAAAATGGCCGTGGTCAGCGTAAAGGCCCAGTCCTTGAACTGCTGGGCAACCCAGTCATAGGGTTCCGCATACTCCCGCTGGAAGCTCATGTTCTTCGCCATCGGCTCGTCCATGAAAGTCATGGTCAGGGCAATCATTGTCCGGTCACCGGACACGTTCCATGTAGATTCTATGCCTTTCTTCACCAAGTCCAGCTGGTCAAAGGGATAAAACAGGGACAGATATTTGTCCGTCGCCATGGATTCTTCCTTGATAAAATGGTTTTTGGGCAGGTATACCGCCTCATAGTCCATAAAGGACGGCGTGGTGGGCAGAGCGGTCATCAGCCCCAGCAGGCCGTACCGGGTGACAAACTCCATCACCGCCTTTTCCACTTCTGCCTCCGGCTTGCGCCCCATCATCAGCATCCCCACATTCAGCGCATCCAGCACAATGTTGGGGGCCTCTTTCAGCGGATTGTAGACATCCGGCTTTGCACTCTTGCCGGGGGTGATGTACCGCTTGCCATCTTCCGCTGTTTTCAGCTCGTAGTGATCGTACCGCACCCAATGGGAACGGGACTGTTCAAACAAATTTTTCATCATACACGCCCTTTCTCCTTAATCGTCCCAATTATCAGGGGCGGTTTTTCTTTTTTCTGCGCTTGGTCTTGTTCTCCCGCCGGATCACGGCATCCTTGCCCTGTTTCTTTGCGATTTTTGAGTATTCCTCCAAAAATTGGCGTTCCCGCAAGGTCAGGCTGCCGCCATGCTCCTGTTTGCCGCACAGATGGTCATACATCTGGCGCTGCAATTTCTTGTGGATGGTTTTTCGCAGCTTGCGGATGTTGCGGTCAGACTGCCCACGAACAGCGGCAAGACGGGTGGTGCTGTACAGCCGCAAAGAGAGGAAATACAGAACTTCCTTATGTTCCTCGCTTAATTCCTCCACCATGCGGGATATAAAGGTGTCAGCGGTCAGGTTGTGCATCTCATAGGGGCAGTCAAACAGGATGTCCAGAAAGTTTCCGGCCATCAGTTGCCGGTATGTAGGGTTGTTCATCCAGCGGGGAATGAGTTTGGGTTCCGGCACCGCCTGATATTCCAGCGGCACATCTCCACGGAGGTTTTCATGGTCCCGTTCCCGGCGCTCCCGGTTCCGGTCCAGCTTGTTCCATTCCTCCACCACGTCCCGGAAATCCTTCTCCGTGCGTGCTGCTTCCTCCAGCCGCCGTATGGCCTCGGCCCGCATCTCCCGTTTGAGCCGTTTATCACTGACCGGGGCGGCTTCTTCCTCCTCGTCCTCCAGTTCCGTTTCATAGTCGATGGGATGCTCGTCCTGCTCCAGCTCGCTTTCCAGCTCGGCCAGACGTTCTTCCGCAAGCGCCTGTTCCAGCGTTTCTTCCGCCCCTGCGCCTGTCCCATCGTCCCATCCGGCGAAGCCACCCTCGGTATCCAGAAGCTCGTCATCAGACAGATACGCCATGACCCCACCTCTTTTCAAAAAAATATTTTGCAATTTTTCAAAAATGGTTCCGTTTTGCACCCCGGATTTCTCCTATTAGTGAAAGGGTAATCTAAAAACAAGTTACTTGGGTTACATCGGCTCATTCACGCTGGAGAAAGGGGGCTTTCGCCATGTTCAGGCTTGACACAAAAAAGAAGTAACACAATCGCAGGTTACAAACATCGGAACTACAACAACAGTATACACCGGATGCGCCGAAAGCGCAAGAAAGAGAGGTTCTATGGCAGATAAAAACGCCGTGTTTCTAACCCGGCACATTGGCAACACCACCTATAAAGTTCGTGTCTACCTCAGCGAAACCGCCGAGGAAACGATGGAAGATAAAATTCTGCGGCTGATCCGCAATGACGGGCTGGCAAACCAGCCGGAATGTGGTATAATGGAACTGCCACAAATGAGCCGTCCGTCTGAAAGGAGCGCCTGATATGGCAAACAGACAGACGGAAGAAAAAATCACTGCGCTCTATGAGCGCCTGTCCCGTGACGATGACCTCACGGGCGACTCGAACTCCATTCTGAACCAGAAACGTTATCTCGAAAGCTATGCAGTACAGCGGGGCTACACCAATATCGTCCACTACACAGACGATGGGTGGTCCGGCGGCAACTTTGACCGTCCCGCATGGAAGCGCCTTGTGGCGGACATCGAGGCGGGAAAGGTAGCCCATCTGCTGTGTAAGGACCTAAGTCGGATCGGCAGAAACTACCTGCAAACCGGCTTTTATACCGAGGTAATGTTCCGGCAGAATGGGGTTCATTTTGTTGCTGTCGCCAATAATATCGACAGTGAGGAACAGGACAGCGGCGAATTTGCGCCCTTTCTCAATATCATGAACGAATGGTATCTGCGTGACCAGTCAAAAAAGGTTTCAGCAGCATACCGCGTCAAAGGCAAGGCGGGCAAGCCCACCACCAACAACGCCATCTATGGCTACAAAAAAGACCCGGAGGACAAGGACCACTGGCTGGTAGACGAGGAAGCCGCCGCCGTGGTGCGGCGGATCTTCCGGCTTGCTGTGGAGGGGCACGGTCCCCATGAGATTGCCAAGATACTCACACAGGAAAAGGTGGAGTGCCCCGCCTATTATCTGGCACGAAACGGCAGAGGCAGCCGGAAGAACACCGTGGACACCAGCCGCCCCTATGACTGGTACGGCTTCACGGTCAGCTCCATGCTGGAGAAACCGGAGTATATGGGGCACACCGTCAATTTCCGTTCCTCCAAAAAGTCCTACCGGGATAAGCGGGTAAAAAATGATCCGTCCGACTGGCTGATTTTTGAGAACACCCACGAGGCCATTGTTGACCCGGAAACCTGGCAGCTGGCCCAGCAGGTGAAGCGAACCGTGCGCCGGACAGATACCACCGGCGTCGCCAATCCCCTGACCGGCCTTGTGTTCTGCGCCGACTGCGGAGCCAAGATGTATAACCACCGGGGCAAGCGCAAAAAGGACGGGCGGGAGTATGGAACTGACTTTTATAACTGCTCTACCTACACCCTGACCTTTGAGCGTGAAACCCAGATGTGTTTTTCCCACACCGACAGCACCAAAGCCCTGAACGCTCTGATTCTGGAAACCATCCGCACCACTGCCAGCTATGCCATCCAGAACAAGGAGGAATTCATTCAGAAGGTTCGCAGCATTTCACAGGTTCGCCAGCAGGAAGCGGCCAAGGAGCTGAAACGCAAGGTCGCCAAAGAACGCAGGCGCAGCGCCGAGCTGGACGTGCTGATTAAAAAGTTGTATGAAACCTATGCCATGGGCAAGTTGGAGGAAAAACGGTTCGAGCTGCTGTGTGCCGAATATGAGAAGGAACAGGCCGAGCTGGAACAGCTGCTTGCCTCTGAGCAGGCACAGCTGGACCAGTTTCACGAGGACACCGACCGTGCCAGCCACTTTCTGGCGCTGGCACAGAAATATACGGATTTCACCGAGCTGACCGCCCCCATGATCCATGAATTTGTGGAGAAGATTCTGGTCCATGCCCCGGACAGAAGCACCGGGGAGCGGGTGCAGGAAATCGAGATTTACCTGAACTTTATCGGGAAATTTGAAGTGCCCATGCCTGAACCCACCGAGGAAGAACTGGCTGCGGAGGAAAAGCGCCGCCAGAAGCGTATCCGTGACCACGAAAAATACCTGCGCCAGAAGGAGCGAAAACAGAAGATTGCTGAGGGGCTGATCATTCCGGGGGAACCGTACCAGCTGGTATGCCAGTGCTGCGGAGAGCCGTTCCAGTCGGTCCGCCCCAACGCTAAATTCTGCAAACCCGCCTGCCGGGAGAAGTTCTACCGGCAGGAAAAGCGGAAAGCCAAAGAAACGGAAGCATCACAAACTGCATAAGGACTGCGGCCTGCCCAAAGAAAACGGGCGGGCCGCTTTTTTTATGCCCTGAAACGGAGGGATTTTCATGACACTCTTTGAACTGGTAAAACAGAATATTTGTGTGCCGGATGCGGCGGAACACTATGGGCTGCAAGTCAACCGAAACGGGATGTGCAGCTGCCCGTTCCATGAGGACCGGCACCCCAGCATGAAGCTGAACGAACGGTATTTTTACTGCTTCGGCTGCGGGGCCACCGGTGATGTGATCGACCTTGTGACGAGGCTGTTTGACCTGAGCAGCTACGAGGCGGCGCAGAAGCTGGCACAGGATTTCGGGATTGACCCGGACAAGCCCCCGGCGGCAATCGCCTTACCAAAACCGGAGCGACCTCTGCTGAAAGCATACCGGCAGGAAGAAGTGCGCTGCCTGCGGGTGCTGTGTGATTATCTGCATCTTCTGGAAAGCTGGAAGGCGCAGTACGCACCCAAGACACCGGAAGATGTTCTGGATGACCGGTTTGTGGAAGCCTGCCAGATGCTGGACTATGTGGAGTATCTGGCGGATTTGCTCATTGCCGCCGAACTGGAACAGCGGGTGAAAATCGTAGAAATGCTGAACAAGGATGGCCTGATTGCCGGTTTGGAGGAACGGCTGGACAGGCTGAAAAAGGAGGATAACGCCCATGAAAAACAAAACGCAGCTTGACGGGATGCCCGTCTGGTTTGATGGAAAAAGCATCAACGAAGCCCTGTTTTGTGAGGAGTTCTTGCAGACGCACAAGATCATCTTCACAAACGGGGCTTTTTTTACGCCCGAAGGCCGTGTGACCGATGAACTCCCCCTGCGGTGCGAGATTTTTGAGGAGCTGAAATGCTGTGCGGTCAGCAACATTCCCCGCAAAATCAGCAACATTGTGGAGCTGATGAAGCTGGCGGCGCTGGTGGAGGATTTTCCCCCGGAGCCGGACCGGATTCACCTTTCCAACGGGACTCTTTTTCTGGACGGAACCTTTGTGGAGGGAAAGCCGAAAATCGTCCGCAACCGTTTCCCCGTGTCCTACAAGCCCAACGCCCCAAAACCTGTTCTCTGGCTGCAATTTCTGGATGGCCTGCTCTACCCGGAGGACATCCCCACCTTGCAGGAATATATCGGTTACTGCCTGATTCCCAGCAATAAGGGACAGCGGATGATGGTCATTAAGGGCAGCGGCGGCGAGGGAAAGTCACAGATCGGCGCTGTGCTGGGAACTTTGTTCGGCTCCAACATGAAGGATGGCAGCATCGGGAAAATATCCGAGAACCGGTTTGCCCGTGCCGACCTGGAACATATCCTCCTGTGCGTGGATGACGATATGCGAATGGAGGCCCTGCGCCAGACCAACTATGTGAAATCCATCGTCACTGCCCAGGGCAAGATGGATTTGGAGCGCAAGGGCAAGCAGAGCTATCAGGGATGGATGTGCGCCCGGCTGCTGGCCTTCTCCAACGGAGATTTGCAGGCGCTGTTTGACCGGAGCGATGGATTTTACCGCCGCCAGCTGGTGCTGACCACGAAAGAAAAACCGGCTGACCGTGTGGATGATCCCGACCTGGCCGAGAAGATGAAAGCCGAGGTGGAGGGTATTCTGCTCTGGGCTTTTGAGGGGTTGCAGCGGCTGGCCGCCAACAACTTCAAATTCACCGAAAGTGAGCGCACCAGAGGGAACCGGGAGGCAGTCAAACGAGACAACAACAATGTGTATGATTTTCTGGATTCTGACGGGTATGTTCGCCTGAAAGCCGATCTATCCGCCAGTTCCAAAGAGCTGTACGAAGCATACCAGATTTACTGCACCGAGAACAACTTGCCTGCCCTGAAACCCCGCAGCTTCAGCGAAGCCCTGATCGCCTGCCAGAGCCGCTACAATCTGGAATACTGCAACAATGTGACCAACGCAGCCGGACGGCGGGTGCGTGGCTTTCTGGGAATTGAGGTACTGGTAAGAAATCATATATCAGTGTTTTCCGGTGATTCGATGCGTACGTACGTACCGGAAGATGTGCCGGAGGAATGGCGGCGCTGAACCGTGTACGTACGTACGCTTTGATTAACCCTTGTTCTACCTTTTATAGCAATTCGGCGGCTATGGTAGTCAGAATCACCGGTCAAATCTCCATGCTAAATCAAGGCGAGTGGGAATCGAAAAATATTTGACGGTTGGAAGAAATCATTTTACGAAACCGTGCTTCTCGTCCCGGTGAACCGGGTACATGGAATCATGGGAAAATGCACGGTTTCAAGCCAAGTCACACGGAACGGAAAAGTCGGAAGGTGCGACCTATGGGCAGGACATCACACCGGCAATTCTGAACGGATTTGGTGACAAGGGAATTTTTACGGCACAGCGAAGCAGTTATGCCATAGGGCGTACCGGCTTCGCTTTTTTATCAAGTAAATTTAGGAGGATTTTTTATGATGACGGTACGCAACGAGATTAAGGCACAGATCGTCCGGGCGGGATATACCATGCAGGAGGTAGTTGACCGGCTCCATGAGGAATACGGCTGGTCGGACAGCGTTTCCAACCTGTCGGCCAAACTCCAGCGGGAATCCATCCGCTACAAGGAGGTTGTGGAGCTGGCCGATGTGCTGGGCTATGACCTGATCTGGCAGAAACGGAGGTAAACCTATGACAAGTGAAGAAAAGAAACTGTTGCAGGCAAAGCACCGCTTGGAGGAAGCCCAGGCACGGGACCGGGTGAAGGAGCGAAAAGCCCGGACAAGGCGGCTCATTCAGGAGGGCGCTGTGCTGGAAAAAGTGCTGCCGGAAGTACAGGCGGTAGGGCTTGACAATCTGGAAGAATACCTGCGGCGAAAGCTGGCAGCACACGATTGAAAACGGCTGGGAGGTCTCCGGGAAACCGGGGGCCTTCCTCTTTTTTATCCCGAAGGGCGCACTTACTCACCACCTGCTAAAGCAGGCGGTGGTAGCCCTCCCGGTGGTCGGGCACGTGCGCTCTCCGAGGGGGATTGCGGCTCCTGCGGGAGCCGCTGGACAAGGCTGCATTTCTGCCAAACTGCCAGCCTTATCCATGCAGTCGGCGCAGGGGTGGTATATTGCCACCCCATCCCGCCGCCTGCCTGCATCAACCTGCCGCCGGCAGCTTGACACAGATACAGGGGGGAACGAATCGTTCCGCCCCTGCTGGTGGTGCGTCGTATTTCACGACACACTGAGCGAAAACAAGGGTGCCCTGTTTCGGGGCACCCCTTTCAGAAAGGACAAGGTGATTTATGGCGATTTATCATTTGGAGGCCAAAATAGTCAGCCGTGGAGCCGGACGCTCCGCCGTGGCTGCTGCGGCCTATCTGAGCTGTTCCCGGATGCTCAACGAGTATGACGGGGTACAGCATGACTACACCCGCAAACAGGGCCTTGGGTGGCGGCAGGTTTTTCTGCCAGCCACCGCCCCCGCAGAGTGGCAGGATCGGGAAATCCTGTGGAACGCTGTGGAGGAAACCGAAACCGCAAAGGACAGCCGCCTTGCCCGTGAATTTGTGGCGGCGCTGCCCATAGAACTGAGCCGGGAGGAACAAATCCAGCTCCTGCAAGATTTTATCAAGGAACAGTTTGTTGCAGACGGAATGTGCGCCGATGCTGCCATCCATGACCTGTATCCTCCCGGACACAATCCTCATGCCCATATCCTGCTGACGGTGCGCCCGCTGGATGAAAAGGGAAAATGGCAGTACAAGACCGAGAAAGAATATCTCTGTGTCAAAGACGGCGAGGAACGGGGCTTTACCGCCGCTGAGTTCAAACAGGCACAGACCGATGGATGGGAGAAACAGTACCAGTACAAGGTGGGCAAAAAGAAGGTGTATATGGCCCCTTCCGCAGCGCAGGCACAGGGCTATGAGCGGGTGTCCAAGTACCCCAAAAGCACCAAATATGGCAGGCAGAATCCCATCACGGAACGATGGAACAGCGACGAGCAGCTTGTCCTGTGGCGGGCTGCATGGGCGGATGTGGCAAACCGCTATCTGGAGCGCACCGGGCACGAAGAACGCATCGACCACCGCAGCCATGCCGAGCGTGGTCTGCTGGAGCGGCCTACGGTCCATGAAGGCGTGGTTGCCAGAGCCATGGAGAAAAAGGGTATTATCTCTGACCGGTGCGAACTGAACCGGCAGATCAAGGCGGACAATGCCCTGCTCCGGGAGCTGAGGGGACAGGTCAAAAAGCTGACGCAGGCGGTCAAGAATACTCTCCCGGCGCTTGCTGAGGCTATGGAGAATCTGCGTAAAAATCTGCTGCTGTTCTGCTATCAACTGGGGTATCTCCGCAAGGGCAAGGAACGCCTGAATGCTTCGCTGAATACGCTGCGCCCTGCCCTCACGCAGTACAATCAGCTGGCAAAGGACATCCGGGATAAGACGAAAGAGCGCCGCAGCCTGCTTTCCGAGAAAAAGGCGATCTCTGCTGTCCATGTGTTCCGACACCGGGAACTGGCGGCAAAGATTGCGGCTCTGACAGAGGATTTAGAGGAACTGCGCTCGGAGAAAAATATGCTTTTGGCATCGCTGGCATATACCGAGGAAGATGCCGCCGATAAATTCTCTAAAGACATCGCTGCCATGGAGCAGAGTCTGAAACGGTTGGAAGAACAGGAACAGAAATATTCCGCCGAGCTGGACGCTGCCCTGAATGAGTATGCCGGGCTTCGGGAGCAGGCACAGGGCTTCGACCCGGTGCAGCTGTATGAAGCAAGGCAGGCCAGCCGCCCCAGCAAGGAGCAGGAAGCGGAGAACCGGGCGCAGGAGGTTTACGGCGAGAAGTACAGCCCGCTTTTGATGTTTGACAGCAAAAAGGCGGTTTCCCGTATGCTGCATGAGGATATGGAGCGGCAGGCCGTGCGGAGGATGGTGCGGCAGGCGCAGCAAAGCGTTTATAAGAAAAAGAGTAAGGAGCAGGAACGATGATGATTTTGAAGGACATTTAATGTTTACATTTGATTTATTGACTATACGGTCTATTTGCTCTATAATAGACCGTATGGTCAATAATATGTGACAGGGGAGGTAGAGGATGAAAAAACAAGAGAAAACTCAGAAAACCAAAGAACGTATCCTTGCTGCTGCTCTTGAAGAATTCGGAAGCAAAAGTTATGATGCGGCCTCGGTCAATAGTATCTGTGAAGCAGGCCAAATTCCCAAAGGTCTAATTTACCATAATTTTAAGGGTAAAGATGAACTGTATTTACTTTGTGTGAAATCTTGCTACGATGAAATGATGGCAGCTTTGGAGGTGCATTCGTTTGAAATCCTGGATGCAAAAGAGAGCCTACAGAACTTTTTGATGGTAAGGCAAAGATTTTTTCAAGAAAACCCGAACTATGCAAACATTTTTTTCAATGCAGTGTTACAACCTCCAAAGCATCTGGCTCAGGAACTTGCTCAACTGCGAAGAGGGTTCGATGAGTATTTCAGTCAATGCTATCTTGCCGTTTTGAATTGTCTAACCCTACGGGATGGAATCACAAAAGAACTGGCATTGGAATATTTTCTGGCTGCCAGTGAAATGTTCAACAGTTATTTTCAAAAAAAAGCCGAGCAAAACGGTGATTACCGGGAACTGATTGACGACCACGAGGGCAGATTGTCTGCTATCTTTGACATCATGCTCTATGGTGTCGCAAAGGAACCAACAGGAGGAGCATCATGACGATTGAAGAAAAAAGGGATTATTTAATGGTGCAAGCAAGTTTGAATAGTTCCTGTCAGGAAAGGTCAGGTGAAACAAAATGATATTGTTATTTCTAAGATTATTGCTTACCATAGGAACTGCTTTCCTTGTAGGTAAGCTTGTTTCAAAAGTGAAGTTACCGTCCATATTGGGATGGTTGATCACTGGAATGGTTTTAGGTCCTCATGCACTGTCGCTGATGAACCAGCAGCTTCTGGATACACAGTGGTATCAGACAGTTGTTCACATTCTTGAGTGCGGCGTTGGCCTGATGATTGGAACAGAACTTGTCTGGAACAAAATAAAGCGGTCGGGAAAAGCCATTGTCATTACCACACTAACACAATCACTCGGAACATTTTTGCTTGTTTCGCTGGTTTTTGGTATTGTATTTTATGTATCGAACATACCAGTTTATTTAGCGTTCATTTTTGGAGGAATTGCGCTTGCGACAGCACCGGCTCCGGCATTATCTATCGTTCGGGAATTTAAGACCACAGGACCGGTTACTAAAACTTTAATTCCTATGGCAGCATTGGATGATATTGTAGGCTGTATTGTCTTT
>Ga0116164_10000454_pt1 | contig 35718 bp, 25 predicted proteins | sample AD_UKC109_MetaG_FD_89888 | JGI IMG/M metagenome (GOLD analysis project Ga0116164, IMG submission 89888) | Active sludge microbial communities of municipal wastewater-treating anaerobic digesters from Hong Kong - AD_UKC109_MetaG | ecosystem: Engineered > Bioreactor > Anaerobic > Digestate... | reverse complement strand
GTAGACCGCGATGTCCCAGGTTCCATTGCCGGAGTAGTCCCGGGGGACGGGGAAGTCGGTGGAGGCCCCGAAGTAGGCCCGGGTCAGGCCCCGCACCAGCCAGAGCCCGGCCGAGGGCCGGAAGAGGGCGATGTCGGAGGTCCCGTCGCCGTTATAGTCGCCCACTACCGCTGGGACGGGGGTGGACCCGGGCGGCGTCGGGGTCTTCACCGGAATCAGGGTCGGTTCCGGAGTCGGGGTCTTCACCGGAAGCAGGGTCGGCTCCGGAGTCGGGGTCTTCACCGGAATCAGGGTCGGCTCCGGAGTCGGGGTCGGGGCCGGAGTCCCGGTGGGAGACGGGGTCACGGGGGCGAAGACGGTCAGGAAAGCGTCGGTGCCTCCCCCCCGGAAGACCCCCTGGTATGGGTTGCGGGTGGGGAAATCCGAGGAAGACGTAAATCCGGTCAAAATCAAACGTCCGGACTCCCGGGCGATACCGTAACCGGAATCGTTCATCTGCCCCCCCAGGTAGGTGGAGAAAACCGGGGTCCCGGAGGAGTCGAAGGATGCGGCGAAAGCGTCGGAGTTGAAGAAGCTGCGCGCGGGATAGACCGGGGCCACGGTGGGGAAATCGGCCGAGTAGGTGGTTCCGGTGATGGATGCCTCGAAACCCTCCAGGGCTATCCCGGAACCAGAGTCGCTGTCGGTCCCTCCGAAGTAGGTGGAGAAACTCAAATTCAGGCCGGTGTCGAAGCGGCAGACGAAGGCGTCGTAGGTGCCTCCGGCGAAAGCCGGCTGGAAGGCTGCTTCGGTGGGAAAATCGGTGGAGGCGGTGAAGCCGGTTATCCAGGCGGAGTCCGCGCCCACCGCCAGGCTGGTGTCATACTCGGACAGGCTCCCGCCGAGGTAGGTGGAGAACCCGAGCGCCCGGTCGGTGTCGAAGCGGCAGAGGAAAGCGTCGCGCTCGCCGGCGTGGGCCCCCTGGACGGGGCTGACCGTGGGGAAATCCAGGGAAAATGTGCTGCCCGCCACCCAGATCTCGCCGCCGGTCACGCCGACATCGTAGCCGTAATCGTTCGATTGTCCCCCGAGGTAGGTGGAGAACTGGAGGGCCCCGTCGGAGCCGAAGGAGCTGACGAAGACATCGTAGGACCCACCGGCAAAACCGGCCTGGAAGGGCTCGACGGTGGGGAAATCGAGAGAACTGGTGGACCCTGCCACCACCAACTCGCCCAACTCCCAGGCGGCCGCGTTGCCGTAGTCCGTCCCTGTGCCCCCCAGGTAGGTGGAAACGGTGAGTCCCCCCGAGCTGTCCAGGAGACAGACGAAGGCGTCGAAGCCACCGGCCCTGCCCGCCTGGTAAGGGTTAATGGTGGGGAAATCATCGGAGTTCGTCATGCCGGCGAGGTAGATTCCCCCGAGGCGGAACCCGACGGCGTCGGCTTCATCGTTGGCGAGGCCACCCAGGTAGGTGGAGAAGGCCAGGTCCCCGGAAGAGTCGAACCAGGAAACGAAAGCATCGGTGCCACCCCCCGCATAAGACGGCTGGAAGGCGGAGGAGGTGGGGAAAGAGGTGGAACTGGTGTCTCCCGCCACCACCATCTCCCCTCCCGCCGCGGCGACGCTGCGGCCATGGTCAAGGTCATTACCGCCCAGGTAGGTGGAGTAATCCAATTTCATCCCCCCGGCCCCGGCGCCTCCGGCCAGTGACAGGGATAAGACGAACAGAGCCGCCGACCAAACCATTGTTCCCATTTTCACGATTCACCTCTCCGGGCGCCGAACCCGGCTTATGGGCTGACAAGCCCGCGCCAAAGAAAAAGCGGCTCCCTCGCGGAAGCCGCTTTGCGCTTGCTCTCTTACCTTAACCACGGCCCACCCTTTCCGGGCAGCATAACGATGCCCTACCTTCCCGGTCTCGCTTCAAGCGGTAGGATTATTACGCTTTTTGCCTGGATAGTCAACCCATATTGGGCAAGCATTATTCGGGGGACCCCGTACGCACCCCCGAATCCGGCTCGGGGCTCCGGAATCCGGCGACTATCCGGTAACTTGAGCCCGTGGGGTTAATCCCTGCAACGGCTCTTCATCGTCGGCTCCCGTACTACCTGGTCACCGGAATGTCGGTCCCTCCCCGAAGTATGTCCGGGTCACGCCCCGGATCGCCCACAGGCCGGAGGTTGACCGGAATACCCCCACATAGTCCTTCCCATCCCCCCTGTAACCTCCCGGAACGGGGTTGTCGGACGAGCCGCCGAAATAGACCCGGGTCACCCCACGGACCGCCCACAGGCCGGCTGTCGTCCGGTAGATACCGGGGGTCCACGTCCCGTCGCCGGAATAGTCACCCGGGACGGGGTTGTCGGACGAGCCCCCGAAGTAGACCCGGGTTACCCCGCGAATCGCCCACAAGCCTGCCGTCGGCCGGTAGATGCCGGGGGTCCACGTCCCGTCACCGGAGTAAACCCCCGGAACGGGGTCGTCGGAGGAACCGCCGAAGTAAGCCCGGGTGAATCCCCGGATCACCCACAGCCCGGTCGAGGCACGGTGGATGCCGGGGGTCCACGTCCCGTCGCCGGAGTAATCGCCTGGGACAGGGTTATCGGAGGAACCCCCGAAATAGACCCGGGTCACCCCACGGATCGCCCACATGCCGGTAGAGTTCCTGAATATCCCGGCGTCGGTCGTCCCATCCCCGTTATAGTCACCCGGGACGGGGTTGTCGGACGAGCCTCCGAAGTAGACCCGGGTTACTCCCCGAATCGCCCACATGCCGGTAGAACTCCGAAAAACCCCGATATCGCTGGTACCGTCGCCGTCGTAATCGGTATGCCAGCTCCTCCTCCCCGCTTGCCAGGGAAGGTTGTACACGACGCCCGTGGTGGCCGCCCAGACCCCGCCGGAATTGGAGGCGTCGATGGCCCAGACCGGTTCCGAAAGCGAGGTCTGCATCCACCAGGTGGCCCCGTCGTAGGAAAAGACACCGCCCGTTTGGGGCAAACTGGTGGATTCCTGGAAAGTCGTCCCCAGCCAGACGTGGTGCGACTGCGGGCTCCAGCTTACGAACGGATCCCCATGCCGGGGAATTTCGGTGAGGCCCATCCAGGATCCCGAGCTGAACTCAAACACCCGAGCCACGTTGACGGTCTCGACGCCGATCATCGTCCAGCCGGTGAAGGCGCAGTAGGGCATCCCCCCCGGAGATACGCAGACCCTCGGCGTGGAGCCGGAAAAAAAGGTGGTGTGAAGCGTCCAGCCGCTCCCGTCGTAATGGGACAGACACGGATGGTAGCCCGGGTTGTCGGCCCCCGCCAACCAGATGTCGGAAGGACCGGTCCCGGCGACGGAACTGAAATACCCGATCCCCGAGTCCGTGAACGCCCCCCAGCTGGCACCGTCATCGGAAGACGTGTAAACCCCACCCCAGGAGGCCGCCCAGACGTCGTAGCCGCCCGCGCCGTTGGCGGTGGCCCAGAGGGGGGCGGAAAATTCCCAGGGGGCCACACGAAGATTGATGTCCCACCAGTTCGCGGAGCGTTGCCCCCCATCGGCCTCACTGATTGCGCCCGAGCGCCGTAGGACGATGGGAAGGTATATGGAGGTGGGAACCGAGGATTTGGTCCCACCGGCCGGGGGGTAGCCGAAACCGGAGAAGCAGGCGCGATCGTCGGCGGGGGCGGCGGCCCCGTAAAACCCGAAGTCGGTCCATCCGGCCAGGGTGGTGACGCAGGTCCACGCCGAACCGTCGAAGCGGTAGACACTGTTGCTCTGGCCCGCCCAAGCCGTGCCGTCGGGCGCCACGGCCAGGGCCTCGATGCTCGCGTCGCCGAGGACGGTGGAGAGAGCCCACTCCTGGGCCGAGGCCGGTATCGTCGCCAGGGCCATGATCGCCGCCGCTGCCGGGATATTCTTCATTATCACCTGTCCGCTCCTCCCCTTTCCGGTTTTCGATCAGACAATGGACGCACCCGCCGAAAATGGGTTTGTACCCGACTCCTCGATGGCGACCCCACGAAAGGCGCTCGGAGTGGATAGCATTTCCCGATTCCCCGGCCTTATCGATCCTGGGGCGTCGGCGCCGCGTTCCGCCGTTATTGCCCGGCGACGACTATCTCTTGCCCTTCGTCTTCCGGCGCGGCGACATGGACCACGGTTTCGCCGACCTTGATCTCACTCCCCACCTTCAAAGTCTGGTTCTGGGCCATCCCGGCCTCGACCGTGACCGTGAAATTCCCGCCGTACTGGTCGATGAGCGCCACATCGACGGGCGAAGACGAATCGTTTTTCAAAATAACGTTCACCGCCCCATTCGCCTGGGCGGACACGGTGCTGCAAAGCACTAAAGCAAGGAGAGCCGCCGCCGTGATCGCCATTTCGAATCCCGCGTTCCTGTTTCTCATGCCAATGCCTCCTTCTCTGGTCTCTCGGTTCAGTTTCGAGGGGATCGCTCCCTCGTTGAGTATACCGAGCCACCGGCCGGTCCCCGGCGGCGAATTTAAAAAGACGGCTTCGCGCGGGAAGCCGCCATAGAGACAGCCTGTGTTCGATCGTTACCCGGCCGCTTTGCCGCCATTGAGCCGGCTGCTCTGCCCGGGAGAAAAAAACGCCCGGCCTGGATCGCAATCCAGAACCGGGCGCGTCATCCCGAAGAGATCATCCCCCCAACAGAGCATGAAATCCTCCCTGTTTCGCGAGGAAGCTTATTCCCCGGCCGGCCATACGGTCAAGGCAATTCCCCCTTATGTTCCCGACGGGATCCGTTCGCCGGCTCGTCCTTACATCTCTCTCCCCCAGGGTGAATCTATCCTTGCCCCGCCCTCCCCCGCGGCTATAATGCACGGTGTCCGCCGAAGTAGCTCAGTTGGTAGAGCAGCTCACTCGTAAAGAAATTCAGGTGGTTTTCCTAACCCCCGATACCCCAGGCCGTTTTGACATATCCCCTTGTCGGACAAGCCAATTATATCGACGGTTTTGTACCGGTGAGTACCCCTGATTACCCCTGAGTACCGATAATTTTGGTGACTATTTGGTGACTGGGACCAGGGGGACTCATCCCCTAAAGATGAGTCGCCATGAGCCCGAGTTCTTCCCCGGAAGGCCTCCCCTCTTGGCATTGCTTCAGGGATTCGTGACGGGCAGGTCGGTGGAAGCGCCGTAGTAGGGGGCGGTCACGCCCCGGATCAGCCACTTCCCCGAGGCGGAGCGGAAGACGGCGAAGTCCCAGGTCCCGTCCCCGTCGTAGTCCCCCGGCTGGACCGTGTCCGAGGAGTTCCCGAAGTAGGCGGTGGGGCCGCCCCGGACCAACCACTTCCCGTTGGAGGGGCGGAAGACCGCGACATCGGTGGCTCCGTCGCCGGTGTAGTCCCCGGGGACGACGGTGTCGGTGGCGAACCCGTAGTAGGCCGAGGTCAGGCCCCGGATGAGCCACTTCCCGTTGGACGGCCGGAAAACGGCTATGTCCGTGGTCCCGTCCCCGCCGTAGTCGGCCGGGACCAGGACGTCGCTGGAGAACCCGTAGTAGACCTGGGCCCCGTTTCGCACCAGCCACTTGCCGATCGCGGGCCGGAACAGGGCGACGTCGGCGCTGCCGTCCCCGTCGTAGTCCCCGGGGACGGGCAGGTCGGTGGAGACCCCGTAGAAGGCCGAGGTCACGCCCCGCACCAGCCACTTGCCGCTCCCCGGCCGGAAGACCGCCGGCTCCCAGGTCCCGTCCCCGTTGTAGTCGGAGGGGACGACCTCGTCGCTCGAGGCCCCGAACCAGGCCTTGGTCAGGCCCCGCACCAGCCAGAGCCCGGCCGAGGGCCGGAAGAGGGCGATGTCCGAGGTCCCGTCGCCGTTGTAGTCGCCGGTGACAGCGCCGGAGGAAACCGGCGTGGGCGAAGGAGTAGCGGACGGCGTGGGGGTGAGAGTAGCCGATGGCGTGGGGGTGACCGATGGTGTGGGCGTGGGGGTGACCGACGGTGTCGGCGTGGGGGTAACCGACGGTGTCGGCGTGGGGGTAACCGACGGTGTCGGAACAGGTGTGGGCGTAACCCATTCGGCAATATGGTTCGCGGTCAACCAGTCCGCAGTGGTGAAGTACCCTCCCGCATAAAGGCTGGATCCGTTCCAGAGAAGGGCAAAGACAGTATTGTTCATCCCCGCCCCGAGAGCCGACCAGGAACTCCCGTCCCACCGGGCGCTGCGCCTCGCGGTTACGCCGCCCGCCATACTGAATTCTCCCCCCACGTAGAGATTGGATCCGTCCCAGTCCAGGGCATAGACATAATCTCCAGAACTTATGCCCGAATTCAGGGCCGACCAGGCGCTCCCGTCCCATCGGGCGACCCGGTTAGCGGTTACGCCGCCCGCCGTGTTGAAGGCCCCCCCCACGTAAAGGTTGGAGTCCCCCATGGCCAGCGTCATGACACCGCCGTTCATCCCCGAACTGAGGGTCGACCAGGCATTCCCATTCCAGCGTGCGATCTTGGCCGCGGGAACGCCTCCCGCAGTGTTGAAGCTCCCCCCCGCGTAGAGGTAGGTACCGTCCCAGGCAATCCCCTCGACAGTGGAGTCCACCCCTGAACCGAGAGCCGACCAACCGCTTCCGTTCCACTTGGCGATATGGTTAACGGGCGCACCCCCGGCAGTGGTGAATGCCCCCCCCGCATAGAGGTTAGAGCCGTCCCAGGCCAGTGCCTTGACATAGTCATTCATCCCGGAACTGAGAGCCGTCCAGGCGCTCCCGTCCCACATAGCAATATTGTTCGCGGTCACACCTCCGGCAGTGGTGAAGTTACCTCCTGCGTAGAGGTTGGAGCCATTCCAGAGAAGGGCGTAGATATTGCCGGTCACACCCGAACTGAGGGCCGTCCAGTCGGACCCGTCCCACCGGGCGATTCCGTTAACCGTTGCACCGCCCGCCGTGGTGAAGGCCCCCCCTGCGTAGAGGTTGGTGCCATCCCCGACCAGAGCGAAAACATGGTTGTTCATCCCGGAACTGAGAGCCGTCCATTGTTGACCGGTGACCGGCTGTACCGCCAGCGCCGTCCCGGCCAGCAGAACGAGACTTATCATTGCGAATTTATTCATAACCATTCCCCTTTCCGTTTTTGGCCCCATAAAAACAAATAACCGGCCGGATAAAGCTATCCGCGCCGGGTCAGATTCCCCCAACCTCAGGATCCACCATGTACTTGCACGGTTCTATGCGCCGAGGTTGAGGGGTTAAGATTAGCTAAGTATCTGTTCTCCCAATGCTGTTTTTTGTAAGTCTATTTTTCCCCAAGTTTTAATTGTAACACCAGTCTGGAGATGGAGTAAAGACAAAACCTCGGCATAACCTTGCTCTACAAGAAAATTATAGCACACCAGGAGCGCCTTTTCGAAAAAGTTCACGCCCTGACCAAGCCGCCTGAGGTTCTCCCAGTCAGGCAGCCCTGGGGAGAGCCCTCAAGTTCACTCCCCCTCACGACCGAACCAGTCCCCGTGGCTCCTGGATCTACCGGACCTGGTGAAGGATGAGGCTCTTCGGGGGATAATCAGTCCTCACCGAAGGTGTGTCGCTCGCGGGTACCCGGGCGGCCTTCCATGATGGCTGCCCGGTGAATCTATCCTTGCCCCGCCCTCCCCCCCGGCTATAATGCACGGTGTTCGCCGAAGTAGCTCAGTTGGTAGAGCAGCTCACTCGTAAAGAAATTCAGGTGGTTTTCCTAACCCCTGATTGCCCAGGAACTTTCGGCGTATCTCCTTGCCGGGCAGGCTAATTATATCGACGGTTTTGTACCGGTGAGTACCCCTGATTACCCCTGAGTACAGATAATTTTGGTGACTATTTGGTGACTGGGCCGTGAGGTGGCGGTTGATCATGCTTCGCTCTCGATTACTCTGATTCAAGATCCCTTTTCATTTTTTTGAATTCTGCTTCCGTAATCTCCCCCCTAGCGTAACGTTTCTTAATTATTTCCAATGGGGTCTCCTGAGGATTCCCCGACCGCCCTCCCCCTGTCCCTTTTAAAAAGAACAGGTAAATAATGACTCCCAAGAGAATGATCAGGAGTACCCACATAATTACGCCTCCTCCGCTAAAATTCATCATATGGTCCCAACCACCCATATGCCCCTCTTCAGTACCATTGCCACAAACACTTGCGATAGGAATAAGCAAGAATACAGCTATAACAAGCACTATAACTTTAAGCATGCCCTGCCTCCTATTAATTCAGTTACTTTTATCGACTTGCAGCAGTCTGGCATTGATCGCCACGATCACCGTGGAAAGCGACATCAGAACAGCTCCCATCGCCGGAGAGATCAAAATCCCGGCCCAGAACAATACACCGGCCGCGAGGGGAATGGCTAAAACATTATAGCCGGTCGCCCACCAAAGATTTTGGACCATCTTACGATAGGTCGCCGCCCCAAAGAGGATGAGCGTGGTCACGTCTTCCGGATTGCTGTTTACCAGAATGATATCGGCGGTCTCAGCGGCGACGTCGGTCCCCGAACCGATAGCGATTCCCACATCAGCCTGAGCGAGAGCAGGAGCGTCGTTGACCCCGTCGCCGGTCATAGCCACGAATTCGCCTTTGCCCTGAAGTTCCTTTACTTTACCCTGCTTCTGTTCGGGGAGGACTTCGGCGAAATACCCATCCAGATCTAGCTCAGCAGAAACCTGGTGGGCGACATTCTTGTTATCGCCGGTGATCATCCAGCACTTGATTCCGGCTCCTTTCAATCTGTTCACCGCTACCCGGGATTGGGATCGAATCCGGTCGGAGAGACCGATCGATCCCACCAATTCCCCTCCGGCCAGAACGTAAACCACGGTGGCCAGGCCTTCTTCTTTCAATTTTTCGGGGAGCTCAAACCCATTTTCTTCCAGATAACCGGGACTGACCACTTTGAACTCCTCGCTGTCCATTTTCCCCTCCACTCCTTTCCCCTGGAGGGCCCGAAAATCGGAGGCTTCCGGCACGTCGATCTCCATCTCCTGGGCTTTGAGTGCGATCCCGGCTCCGATTGGATGTTCGCTGTTCTTCTCCAGGGCGGCAGCGGTCCGGATCAGTTTCTTCTCGTCCCAGCCGGCGGCCAGAGGGCGGAGCGAGCTGACTCCGAATTTCCCCTCAGTCAGGGTCCCGGTTTTATCGAAAAGAACGGTGCTGATCTTGCGGGAGTTTTCGAAGGCGTTCCGGTTTCGGATCAGAAGACCGTTGCGGGCAGCCAGCGCCGTGGAAACCGCTACCACCAGGGGAATGGCCAGACCGAGCGCGTGGGGACAGGTGATCACCATCACCGTGGCCATCCTCTCCATGGCGAAGGCGAAAACCTTACCGGCGAGGAGCCACGAAAGCAGTGTTACCCCTCCGGCGCTCAGGGAGATAATGGTCAGCCACAACGCCGCTTTGTCGGCCAAAGTCTGGCTTTTCGATTTCGACTTCTGGGCTTGTTTGACCAAAGTAATAACCTTGGAGAGGTAGGAATCCTCTCCTGTCCCCATAACCTCGATCTCCAGAGAGCCGTCGCCGTTGAGCGTTCCCCCGATCACTTTCTCGTTTTTCCCTTTCTTGACCGGTTTCGACTCCCCGGTGACCATCGCCTCATTGACGTAGCTCTCCCCCTGTTTGACTATACCGTCGGCAGGAATCTTCTCCCCCGGCTTGACCAGGAGGAGATCCCCTTTTTTCACGTCCTCCAGCCTTACCTCCACCGTCTTTCCGCCGCCGACCCGATGGGCTTCATCCGGCATTAGGCGGGCGAGCTCCTCCAAGGCGTTAGAAGCGCTCAAAACCGATTTCATCTCTATCCAATGGCCGAGGAGCATGATGTCTATCAGCGTCGCCAGCTCCCAAAAGAAAACCTTGCCGCTCAGTCCGAAGACCACCGCCGATGAGTAGAAGTAGGCGACCGAGATCGCCAGACCGATCAGTGTCATCATCCCGGGGGATCTTTTCCGCAGTTCGGAGTAGAGGCCGCTTAGAAAGGGCCTGCCTCCGTAGAGAAAAACGAAGGTGGAGAATGACCAGAGGAGGTAATTGCTCCCGGAGAAGCGAATTTTTATCCCCAGGAACCTTTGCACTAACGGCGAGAGGAGAAGGATGGGAACGGTGGCGGCAAGGGAGATGAAGAATCTTCGATGGAAGTCTTTGACCATCATACGATGGTGGGCGGCGTGGTCATGGCCGATGTGGCTTTCATGACCGCCGTGGCCAACGTGACCTTCATTCCCGGGACCCGATCTTTCTCCCTTCAAGAATTTTTCCCGGCAGGAGGAAGAACAGAAATAGTAGGTTTTTCCGTCCTTCTCGGACCGGAGGGCGGTTTTTTCATCGACCTCCATTCCGCAGACAGGATCCATTATCATCTTTCACCGCTTTCTTGTAAGACGCTCGGTTATTCGACGAAATTCAGCTCAGGGAATCGAACGCCCGCTTCAACTGACCTTCCACCTCCGAGGCGACTTTCTGAAGTTCGGGATTGTCGATCATCCGCATGGCCGCGGTGGGACGGATGAAAGAGACCGCGGTACCGCCATCTTTTTCGTAGAGGACAACGTTGCAGGGAAGTAAAAGGCCGATCTCTTCTTCAGCCAGAATTGCCTTTCGGGCGTTGGTGGGATTGCACGCACCCAGGATCACGTAGTTTTTGAAATCGATCCCCAGTTTTTCCTCGAACTTCTCCCTCAGGTCGATCCGGGACAGGATTCCGAACCCCTCGGCTTTCAGGGCCGTTGTCGCCGTGGCTTCCGCTTCGGCGAAGGGCAGGTTGAGAACCTTACTGAATCCATAGCCGTTCATCGCTTTTCCTTATCGAGGTTTCCCGCCGGCAATAAGGCCCCGGCTCGCCGCCAGGGCGGCCTTGGCTCCTCCCCCGGAAGCGATGGTAATCCTTTTGACGGAACAGTCCGACAGGAATAGAAATTTTCCCGTCATTGCTTCAATCGGCGGGACGCATCCAGCCGGTGGTCTTGTCGATGAGGATTTTGTCGACCAGCGATCCATCCTTGGTCACGATCTCCGCTTCAAAGGCGGTATCTTTTTCGGTGATTTTCCCCACTTCCAGACGCGGATTCCCGGTCGCGGCCACGTAACGCTCCACCATTTTTTGGGCTCCGGCCAAATCGATAGGTGTAACCCGGCCTTGATAGGGATATCCCCAACCTCGGGACATCATCCCCGGGCCCATCATATCTCGTCCCATCATACCGGGCCCCATCATGCCACCCCTCATCATGCCGGACCCCATCATGCCGGACCCCATCATTCCCCCTTCCATCGGGCGCCCGCAGTAGGGACAATACCAACTCTGGTACTTACCTGGGTCACCCATTCCTTGACTGCCGGTCGCCATCATCGAGCCTCCGCCTTGGTTATCGGCGGCAGCCGGAATCGCCGCGGTCAGGAAGATGGCGGCCAGCGTGGGCACATAACACAAAAATGCTTTCATCCTGCACCTCCCTTAATGAAACGGCTCTGAAACGCGGTTACTCTTGTGAACTTAGCGATGAAGTGTCGACTATAGAGGTTGAACTTGCTCTGCCTATCCGCCTACGGCGAAGCCAGTTTCCCGCTGCCTTTTTTGAAATTCCGACACAGTGTGTAGAACAGCTATTCAAATCCGCCGAAAACCAGCTTTCGTTATTTCCAAATCGTTAACATATATTAGGCTTTATCCCTTCCGACCAGTAATGGGAGGCTTCCGCTTTTTAATGACTTTTTTCCACGTTGCTGCATCCCATCGCGATAACCGGACCAAGCTCGCTCTGAGAGGGCGCCCCCCGAAACTCGTTGCGACGGAGCTGGAAAAAGTGATGGCACAGAACGCTCTGCGCTACCGGCTTGGCTCACTGAGCGACACCCTTCGATAAACGCGGGACAAGCAACCCAGACGACTTCGGGAGACGGGAATCACTGACCTCCCCGAACCCCATCCCCTCCCCTTCAGCCTCACATCCTCTACCTGGTGACTATTTGGTGACTGGGACCCGGTTCGGTGGTATGCCGGGGTTATTCCGGCGGAACTTACGGCACCGTCACGGTGGCCGATTCCCAGAACGACCCCATCTTGTAGACGGAGACGGTGTACTCCCCCGGGACCAGGGGGGAGATGTCGCTGAAGACGTTGTAGGGGCAGAGACAGTAGCAGTAGATGGGGACGTATTCGGTCTCGTAGAGCCGGATTTCCGTCCCTTCCACCTCCATTTCCACGTCCACCCTCTCCAGGCAGCAGTTGTACTCGGCGTTGTAGTGACGCGCAACGATACAGTCGTTCTCCCAGAAGACTTCCAGGTATTTCGGTTCGTCCTCGAGCAAGGCAGCCTCACGCACTTCGGATTGGAGGACTCGCCGAGGGGCTTGGTGGTGGGCATAACCCAGGCGGTGGTGCTGGGGGTCTTGTATCCTAGCGTTCCGCTTTTTTGTTTCAGCCGGTGTTATGTTGATGTCTAATTACCGAAAGAAGGCAGACATCCTCAAGCGCATGATCCATGTAGGACGGAAACCCTAGAGTGGGAGAGATCATTCGACTGCGACCGGGATGTCCCCAGGAAGTGCGGTTGTTATGCGCATCAGTTATCGGCTCAGTCTGTACATAAGCTTTTTCATTGTTGTCTTGGCTCCATTGTTGCTGGCGTTTCTGATTTTCGAAGCGATGCTCCGGCGAACAGCCGAGGACAAGTTTTTCTCCCAGGCCGAGAGGGTCGGGCTGGGCATCCGCGAGGAGATTTCCCGGCGTTCGGGAAATCTTCTGAAGTTGGCGGAACGATATGCCCAGGATGAGTCGATTATCGTTTTCCTCTCTCAAGGTGATCGTTCTCGCTTGGAGTCCCGCCTGTTTGAACTTTTCGGCTACTCCAACCTGGACCTCCTGGAAATCGGGGACTCCTCCGGAATCGTCCTGGCGCGCGGCCACCGGCCTGGTGATTTCGGGGAAGATAAGGCTTCCCAGATAATCATAGGCAACGCCCTCAAAGGGATGCCTGCGGCGGATATTGAGTATGGAGTCTCCGGCATAGCCCTGCGCTCGGTGGCTCCGATCCGTTCGAATGAGAAGGCGATTATCGGAACGCTGATGACCGGCGTGCTCTTGAACAAGGATTTTTTCAGCGCCTATAAAAATATCACCGGATTCAACGTTGCCCTGTTCCAAGGGGATGTTCTTGTCACCAGTACACTTGGTTCGAGCCTGACCTGGACCCCTCCGGCGGCAACCGATCAGTCGCCGGACAAGGTCGTTTTCATGTCGGGGGAGAAAGAGATGTGGGGAATTTACTTGCCTGTCTATCATTCGACCGGAGAAGAATTCGGCGGCTTGCTGCTATGGCAGGATGCCAAGACCATCTTGGCCTCTCTGGACATTTACCAAGCAACGCTGACATACACCTTTATCTTCGCCGTCATCCTGTCTCTCGGGTTGGCCGTGTTCCTGAGCAGGAATTTCTCCTCTCCCCTGAAGAAGCTGCTCCCGGTTATGGATCGGGTCTCCCGGGGAGACCTGAATACGAATATGCCCACGTTGAGATGGGCTGAATTCAGGGTTTTGGGCGCTCATTTCCAGGACATGCTTACCGAATTGCAAAAATCCCGTCAGCGGGTGGAACGGACCCAGCGACAGTTGATCGTGGCGGGAAAACTGGCCGTCCTGGGCCAGGTCACGGCTGAACTGGCCCACGAAATCAGAAATCCCCTCAACTCCATGGAGATCACCCTGAGCCTGCTGAGGACGAAGATTCTCAATAAGATCGGCGACGACCCCACCATAGAAGAAAACATAGAAGCCCTTCGTACCGAGACGAAAAGACTGAAGCGAACCGTTAAGGATTTCGTGGAGGCGGGGGGGGAGATAACGTTGCGCAAAAAACCGGTAAACGTCGCTAACGAGCTGGAGAAAATATTTAAGCTGGTTCGTCCTCAGGTCGAACTTTTGGGGATCGAACTCGATTTCCGGGCCCAGGACAGCAAACCGATCCTCATCGATCAAAATCGCTTGCATCAGGCGGTATTGAATATCACGCTAAATGCGTGTCAGTCTATGAAACCCGGAGGGAAACTCACGGTTAGGGGTGCTGACAACGCGACCGCTTATACGATCAGCATCCGTGATACCGGAGCGGGAATGACGCCCGAGGAAAGGGATAAAGTCCTGAGCTTCCCCTTCACCACAAAAACGGATGGGCTGGGCTGCGGGTTGACGTACGTGTTAAGGGTGATGCAGGCGCATAGCGGCGAATTCGACCTGGAATCAAGTCCGGGAGTAGGAACTACGGTCAGACTTTCCTTTTTCCGGAGACCAAGCGGTGACGGCAATGATTAAGGTGCTGATAGTAGAGGACGAACGGGTGGCCGCCGACAATCTGCGGCTTCTCCTCTCCGGCGGGGGCTACGAGGCCGAGTGTGTCTACACTTTTGGCTCGGCCCAAAAGATAGTAGCGACCAAGAGTTTTCGGATCTACCTGGTGGATGTCCGGCTCCCGGACGGCAACGGACTCGATCTGATCTCTCGGATCAGGACCGACAATCCCGATGCCGTCATCGTGGTGCTGTCCGCCTACGGGACCATCAAGGATGCCGTCAGTGCGCTCAAATCCGGTGCGGATCATTATCTTATCAAACCGATCGAACCGGATGAACTCCTGTTGACTCTGAAAAAGGAAATGGAACATCAGGAAGTGCGCGCCGAGAACATCGCCCTGAAAACCTACCTCTCCTCGATGTCCGGATTTGAGAACCTGATCGGCAAGAGCGAGACCATGACCCCGGTTTTCGAGCGGATCAGGAAGCTGAGCGACTCCAATGCCACGGTTCTGATCAGCGGAGAAAGCGGCACAGGGAAAGAACTGGTGGCCAGAACGCTCCATTACTCCGGTTCCAGGCGGGAAAAACGCTTTGTCGCCGTGCATTGCGCGGCTATCCCGGAAGCCCTGCTGGAGAGCGAATTGTTTGGCTATGTCAAAGGTGCTTATACCGGCGCCCTGCACGATCATATGGGGCGATTCGAATATGCCGACAAGGGGACTATTTTGTTGGATGAGGTGGGTGAGTTGACGCCGTCGTTGCAGGTGAAGCTTCTGCGGGTTCTGCAGGAAAGAAAGTTTGAAAGACTGGGTTCCAACCAGCAAGTAGAGGTGGATGTCAGGATACTGGCTTCGACCAATCGAAACCTCAGTGATCTGGTGGCCGCCGGCGAATTCCGGGAGGACCTTTACTGGCGGCTCAATGTCGTTGAAATCCACATGCCCCCCCTGCGGGAAAGAAAAGAAGACATAGCGCTTTTGGCGAAGCATTTTCTGGGTAAATATGCCGCATCCATGAATAAGACCGTTCCTTCCATCCGGCCGGAAGTTTTGGGGGTTTTCAACGAATATCCTTGGCCGGGCAACGTGCGCGAACTCGAGAACGTCTTGGAACGGGCCGTTACCCTGATGGAGGGGGATGAGATAACCGTGGAAAGCCTCCCGACGCGCCTTCGAACCCTAAAAATGCACCTTCGCGATGGAGCGGACCAAGACCTGTCTTCGCTCAAGATCAGGATGAAGGATTTTGAGAAAAAACTGATAGAGCAGATGCTCCAGGAAGAAAACGGCAACCGCATCAAGACGGCCGAACGCCTCCACATAAGTTTGCGTGCCCTTCAGTACAAGTTGAAGGAGTACGGGATCTAGGTCTTATCCTCCGGAAAGTGCAGAATATTGCGCTGTCCGCGCAAATATTTGCGTTTTCTCCTTCGTATGTTTCGTATCCCCCCCCTGAATCTGCCCATCGTTAGGTTGGCATAGGATTTGCTCGTTATTACGTCGTCAGAGACGGGATGGTCCTGACGGTCGAGCAAACCACGGCTAACTTAAGGTGAGAGAGATGACGTCCTTATCCTTACCGGAAGCGATCCGGGAGCAATTCGATCGGATACTAGAAGCAATCGCCGAACCGGGTCCAGCCCAGGTAGATTCCGCCTCAGTAGGAAAGGATGGGCGCCATCTTTTCGACCGGGTTTTTAACCTGCTGGCCCAGGGCGAGTCCTTGCCGTTTTTTCGGCAAAATTATCTGGAGCTTTCGGGATATGCGGCCCAGTTAGCTGCCTTAGCGGAGCAACTTCTGGACCTCGGGAAAGTTCTTCCCGAATCGGAAATCCGTCGATTGGCCGACCTGTTTGGAGTTCTCAGAGACGTCACCAGCATTCTGGGTAGTGCCTGGACTAAATTGCAGCGCAGCTTGACGGAGGCCCAAAGAGAAATCGAATTGGTCCAAGAGCCGCTGGGTAAGCTTGAGAAAACCGTGACCGCCATAGCCCTGGCGGCCCCTTCCCCGGCCGGCCGGTTGGCTCCTGCGGCCTATGGGGTTATGACGGCCGTTTGGATGATAGATTTGGCGCTTAAAAAGATCATCGCAATCAGAACCATTTAACGGGTCGCCGGGGCGACTTTCATTTGCGGTTGGTCCTAATTCATAACGACGTGGAGTTACGGCAAGCCAGATGTTGAGCAACTTTTTATTCTCTCAGGCGGGATATAAGGTTTTCGGAGGGCTTTACCTGGGTTGGGGGATCGGGGCCAACAACGCCGCCAACATCTTCAGTACGGCGGTAGCTACGAACGTACTCAAATATCGCACCGCGGTAATCCTTATTGCGATATTCGTAGTTCTGGGAGCGACGGTGGAGGGGCCCAACTTATTTTTGGCCGAGAGCACGAAGTTCTCCCAGGAAAGCACCTCGACTCTGGCACTGGTGGCGACGCTCTCGGCCGCTCTCACCATCACGGTTATTACGTACCTTTCTATCCCCACCTCGACATCGCAGGCGGCGATCGGGGCATTTATGGGAATAGCCATTGCCGCCAGCGGGATGGAGTCGGTGGATTGGGCCAAATTTCTCAAAATGCTGATTTGCTGGCTGCTGCATCCGATGATAGGACTGGTGTTGGCCTTTGTCTTTTTGAAGATCTTGAGATACCCGCTGGTTGTCTGGATCAAAAAAACGACGGTTCGAGCCAGTCTCTATAAGGTCCTCTTCTTCATTTTCGGATGTTATGGCGCCTATGCGCTGGGAGCCAACAACGTGGTAGTTACCACGGTTGCCTACTACAACATAGGGATGTTCGGAGCGGTGGGGAGCAAGCACGCCGCTTGGTGGGCGGCAACCTTGGGCGGAATCAGCATAGCCGTGGGTGCTCTCACCTATGGGGCCAAGGTGATGGTGACGATCGGGAAGAAGATAACGCCGTTGGACTCCTTCTCCGCCTTAGTGGTGGTCTTGGTTCATTCCCTGACCCTGCATTTTTTCACCCAGCTCAATATCCCGGTTTCCTCTTCTCATGCGGTGGTCGGGGCCGTCATCGGGGTGGGGCTTTTCAAAGGCAGCAAGATGATCAACCGTAAAACCATCGTGAAAATATTCATAGGTTGGATAGCCACCCCTCTGATAGCGGGTTTCTGCGCCTGGAGCGTGGCCGGACTCATCCGTTAGTCCTACTGGCCTTTAAAGTTACAATGTCATATCTCCTGATAGTTGCCATCGGCGCCGTGCTGGTTTTTGCCGTCACCAACGGGATGAAAGATGGGGCCAATGTCTTTGCCACCACCGTGGCTTCGGGGGCCCTGCCCCGCTCGGTGGCAATCGTTATCGTGGCCATCGCCGAGCTGGCCGGGCCCTACCTTTTAGGAACCAGAGTGGCGGCCACCGTCTCGCAAAATATCATCGACCCCACAGTTATTCACGGAGGAGACGGGACCATAATCATGCTCCTGAGCGGCATCCTGGGCGCCTTAGCTTGGAACGGCCTGTCCTGGTATCTGAAGCTTCCCACCAGTTCCTCGCTGACCTTGGTCGGAGGATTGATTGGACCGGCGCTCTATCGATATGGACTGGTAGCCGTTCCCTGGGGGGTGTTCAGCATCAAGATCGTTCTCGTAATGTTTCTTTCGCCGGTGGCCGGGCTGCTCGCGGGCTATCTCATCTGCCTGTTGTTCCGATTCCTTTTGAAAGGGGCATCGCCTCGCGCCAACCGCCCCATTCGCAAGGCCCATTTCGCCACCCTGATATTTCTGGGGATGAACCATGGGACCAATGACAGTCAAAAGGCCATGGGCGTCATCGCCCTGCTCCTGTTCGTCGCCGGCCGGAACCATGCTATAGCAGTCCCCTTCTGGGTAAAAACCGCCTGTGTCTTGGCCTTGACCACGGGAATCGTGACCGGGGGGACCAAGATAATCAAAACAGTGGGGTATGGGATTTTCAAAGTCCGCCCTCTCCAGTCCCTGGAGGCCCAACTCGGCGCCGCCGGCCTTCTGCTGGGCAGCAATCTGGCGGGAGTACCAGTGAGCACAACTCAGATCATCAGTTCCGGCATTATGGGCGTGGGAACGGGGATCCGGGCGAAAGGAGTGCGCTGGAATCTGGCCCGAACCATTGTCTGGAGTTGGATTCTCACGCTGCCTTTAGCCGGATTGATGGGTGTACTTATCTATATGCTTCTTCGTTCACTGCTTTAACCGACTTGAGGAGATCGAATTATGAACCTGCCTTCGGTTTTGCCCAGACGACGCATTGATTTTTTCCAAAATCTCGTCGAACACTCGCGGATGGTGCATGAAGCCTATCGGAACCTCACCCGGTTTATGCGCGAGAACGGAGAACGCGGGGAACTGGCAGAGGAGATACTTCACGCCGAGCGGGCAGCCGATGAACTTCGTCGGATTCTGATAGACCAGCTGAACCGCACCCTGATCACGCCGATCGACCGTGAAGACATCTTCTGCCTTTCCCGGGAGATAGACAACGTCCTCGATGCCGCCAAAAGCACCGTCGAGGAGATGCGGATCTTTCAGGTCGAACCGGTCCCCGAACTCGTTTTGATGGCCGAAATCATGGAACGGGGGACCCTCGAGCTCTACGAGGCGTTCCAAAGCCTTAAGCGCTACCCGGGAGTGGCCCGCGAGCACGCCATCAACGCCAAGCGGACGGAAAACCATATGCATCATATTTACCTGGAAGCGACCGCCAAACTTTTCAACGCCACCGATCTCCCGGCAGGTTACATCTTCAAGATGCGAGAAATCTTCCGGCACCTGAAGCGCTCATCGGATATCTGCGACGAAGCGGCGAACCTGCTCCTGGATATCATCGTCAAGCTGGAGTAACTGCCCGCAATTTCATGTCCCCAGCTTTCCCCACAATAGCGACAGCCGACTCCCCATAACAAACCGGGCGGTCCTCTCGATGTCGGCGATAAGAACTTGCTCGGATGCCGGCAGCCCTGGTGTCCGGTAAAAACCAGATGATTGAGTTATTTTCCCTGTTGGGGAATTGTCTTGCTCAGCCCGAGAATATCTAGATAATGTTCGCGCGTGGATGAAAGCCCATGATCGGCTTGTTCATTGCTAGGCCTGGCAATATAATGAGGCATGAAATTTTGGTGATTATTTGGTGACCGGGCGTTCTTGTCCCGGACTGCGGGGAATCGACGGGTTTTACATTTGGTTATCTCATAAAGACTTACAGCATTTCGCCGAAGTAGCTCAGTTGGTAGAGCAGCTCACTCGTAATGAGCAGGTCGTCGGTTCGAGTCCGACCTTCGGCTGTTGTTGTATAACTCGTTATTCATAATGAGTTATAAACTCATATTCAATTATCGCAGCATTGCTGTCACAAAATCCGAGAGATTTTCCAAGCCCCACCCGGTTCGAATGTAAATTCGGGTGGGGTCGTTTTGTGTTTGGATCGATCCCTGGCCATGAACGGTAGTTTGTGGATAGCGTCCAATGGACGCATTGATGTGCAGTCGTCCCTGTCTATATAATTTGCTGTTGGAACCTCAACGAATCCCAAAACCTCCAAGGAGGAGCGTGATGCAACGTGCTGAATTTTCAGTGAAGAGAGTCATCGGATTGGCGGTGGCTTCATTTGTCGGAATAGTAACCGTGGTTACCGGTGCCGATTTCAACGGGGACGGGAAGGATGATGTAGCCGTCTATAAGGAGAGTGGAGGCCAGGGGATATGGTGTGTGAAGAACATCTCTAGGGTATATTTCGGGGATCAGGGCGATATACCGGTTCCCGGTGATTATTATGGAGACAGTAAGGCAGAGTATGTTCTGTTTCGCCCCAGCACCGGCCAGTGGATTTCCCGTGATGCGAGTGGGAATGTACGAAGGATTTATTACGGGAATGATATGGATATACCTCTGGGAGATTCCGGTATGAAACAGAGCACCCACTTTTTCTACGACCCGCATACACACTCCTTCCGGGCTGGGGAGGCCCCCGAAGGGGTGAGCAAAGACCAGAATTCTGGAAGGCAAGTTCAGAGTCTTGGTTCGTATGCTGTAGCGATGGGACGTAACACCGTTGCCAGCGGAACTGCCTCAACCGCGATGGGAGATAGCACGACTGCCAGCGGTAATTTCTCGACCGCGATAGGTGGGCCTTACACCACTGCCGCCGGTGACAGTTCAATCGCGATGGGAAATAACACGATTGCCGGAGGCATAGTCTCAACTGCGATGGGAGAGGGTACGACAGCCAACGGAGAAAACTCAACCGCGATGGGAAGTGGTACGACAGCCAGCGGTAATACCTCAACCGCGATGGGACTTTGGACGACTGCCGGCGGAACTGCTTCAACCGCAATGGGGGTAGCCATTGAAGTTAGCGGTGATTACTCATTTGGATTTGGAGGTGACCCCGAAAGCCAGGGTGTAGATATTTCCGACGACCACGTCTTTGTCATTCACGGGGCTAATGTTGGTATGGGTAATACCGGCCCTGATTATCTCCTCGAGATGGAAGAAAGCGGAGGGGGTTACTACAGCGCCTCCGACCACCAGTGGCACAACGGTTCGAGCAAGGATATCAAGCAGGATATTGTCCCGAGCGACATTGATGTTTCAAAGGTTCTGGAAAGTGTGAAAATCGTCAAGTACCGCTATAAGACCGAAGCGGCTAAAGACGAGAACGCTCCCTACCACATCGGCTTCATCGGTGAGGAGACAACACCTCTTCTTTCGGGCAAGGACCAGAACAGCATGGCGACGGGAGACTGCATCGGCCTGTTACTGGCGGCGGTCAAGGAACAGCAGGAAACAATTGAAACCCTGAACGCCCGACTCGAGCTCCTGGAGAAAAAGTTGGTGGAATTAGAGATACGTGACTAGAGCCCCAAAGCTTCTCCGGCAGATAAGACTTGTAACTCGACCCAAAAAACCGCTGTCACAAATACGTCACATTCCAGGTACCCCATCGTACCCAATCGTGCCCCCTGTTTTTTGGGGTTTTCAGTCGTAACTAAGCACAAATAGCCTTGGCGGGGAAGCTCCACAATCGAATCGGACCTTCGGCTTTGAAGGGAATCCGACCTTCCGGCCCCGCGAAAGTAACCCCTCTCGGGAAATTCCTGCCGGCGGGGCCCCTCCGGCTTCAATACTGAAGCGGAGTCGGGCCCCCGTAGGCCCCCATGTCGTTGCGGGTTTTGTCGCTGTCGTTGAAGATAGGGCTGGCGGCCCCGGCATCGACGCAGATGGAGGATGCCTTGAGGGTGTAGTCCGTCCCCCCGGGCATGGGGTCGGCGAAGCCGGGAGGAACCGGCCCGCACAGGTTGCGGGCGGCGAGAGTCACCCCGTAATTGTTCGCAGGGGTCTTGTTGAAAGCGAACTGCGCCGTCACCGACGAACCCTGACCGTAAAAGCCGTACTCGTGGGCGGCGGCCGAAGAAGTGACCCAGACGATGTTGTTCCAGAACCCGTTGTCGGAAGTGCCCGTCCCCAGAAAAACTCCGACGGCGTTCTGGGGCCTCACCGGCGACGTGCCGCCGGCGACACAGAGGAGGTGAACGGTGTTGTTGACGAAATAGTTGCTGTTGCTGCTCGACTGGACGCGGACCGCCGCCGGGTTCATGGGCACGTGGGCGAACCCGAGGACGCTCCGGCGGAAAAACAGGTTGTTTTTAACGACGTTATCGTTGGATTCGTCGGTGAGAAGGAGACAGAGCCCGTCGAACCCGGAGCGGAAAACCACGTTCCCCTGCACCGTCATCTCTTCGACCCGGTCGAGCCGGATCCCCCCATCCTCGATGAAAAAGTTGCGGATAGCGGCCCCGGCGGCGCCTTCGACCACGTACTGAGTCGACCCGTCGCCCTCGATCACAGGCAGGTTCCCGCTCTCATCGGCGACGCCGATCAGTTCGATCTCTTCCCGGAGTTCGACCACTTCGGCATAGGTCCCGGCCCGGACATAGACGGTGGAAATGCCCTCGTCGTCCGCGGCGTCGATACCGGCGGCGATGGTGTCGAAAGGAGCCTCGCTCCCTCCCGGGCCGGCGGACGTACCAAGGTCGGCGTCGACGTAGACCGCCGCCGTCGGGAAGTAATCTCCACAGGTGGACAGCATGTAGGTTCTCCCCGCCAAGGACCCGGTGCCGGCATTATAGGGCGCCCCGATCAAAACCTCGTCCCAGCCGTCGCCATCGACATCGCCGGCTCCGGATACCGAGAATCCGGCGTAATCGGAAGCGGCCTCTCCGTTGAAAAAATAATCGGCGTGAGCGAGGAAGATATTGCCGTAGATGTCGGGAGTTATGGTAGCCAGGCTGGACCCGAGAAAAAGGCAGGCCCGGCCGGCGCGCAGGGCGATATCGTTGAAGCTGGGACAACCGATCAGGATATCGTCCAAGCCGTCGCCGTCGACGTCCCCGGCGCCGGAAACGGAATACCCGGCGAACTCCTGCGCGCCGTCGCCGACAAGACGGTAATCGGCCTGAGAGAGGCCGATATTCCCGTCGGCGTCCTCCGTCAGGGCCGACAGACCCCCCGCCAGGATCAGGTATGCCTTGCCGGTCAGGAAGTCGCTGGCGAACGCTCCGATGAGGATATCGTCGAGGCCGTCGCCGTCGACATCGCCCGCGCCCGACAAGCTGTATCCGCTCCAATCGGAGGCGGCTTCTCCGACAAAGCCGTAATCGGCCTGAGAGAGCCCGATGTTTCCGTCCGTATCCGCAACCAGCGAAGCGAGGCTCGCGCCGAGGACAAGATAACTTTTACCCGCGTCCAGGGCGGCATCGTCGTTCCCGGACGCCCCGAACAGGATATCGCCCAGACCGTCGCCGTCGACATCGCCGACGCCCGCAACGGCCCAACCGACGGAATCGTCCTCGTTTTCGCCCACGAAAGCGTAATCGCTGCCGGAGAGCCCGATGTTCCCGTCCGCATCGGCCGTCATCGCGGAAAGGTGCGCGGCGAGAACGAGATATACCTTCCCCGCGGAAGCTCCGGCATCGCCGTTTTCGGGAGCGCCGATGAGGATGTCGTCGAGGCCGTCGCCGTCGACGTCCCCGGCCCCGGCAACGGCGGCGCCGGCGGTATCGCCGGAATTCTCCCCCACAAACGCATAGTCGCTGTCGGAAAGGCTGATCTGCCCGTCGGAGTCGACCGGCATGGCCGGGATGCTGGCCCCGAGCAGGAGGTAGGCTTTCCCCGCCGACAACCCGGCATCGCTGTTGCCGTAGGCGCCGACGAGGATGTCGTCCAGGCCGTCGCCGTCGACATCGCCCGCGCCGGCCACCGTCACTCCGCTCAGGTCGTCCTCGTTTTCGCCGATGAAAACATAATCGGCATCGGCCAGACTTACGCTCCCGGAGGCAAGCAGCCCGGGCGAGCCGAGTAAAAGATAGGTGGCGCCGGCATCGTGGCCGCCGGAATTATTGTTCAGGGCGCTGATGAGGATATCCGCATAGCCGTCGCCGTTCACGTCTCCGGCGGCGGCCACCGAGTAGCCGCTCAGGTCGCCCCAATTCTCCCCGGAAAGATCGAGGTCGGCCGCGGAAAGGTTCGATGACACGGATTCGAAGTCCTCGATACAGGCGAAAATCGTCCCGCCGCCGCTCAACATCAGTAACGCAACCGCATAGACCCCGATCATTACCTGATTTGCTTTATGTCTCATCGCTGCCTCCTCTATCGGGTTGATACTTCCAACCGACACCGCAACAAACGCAATAGTCGTGCCAAGCCGTCCACGACGAGAGGGGGTGTCCCTTAAGGCGTTGGGGACAAGCATCTTGAGACACAAGGGACGTCCTCGGGCGCCCTACTTGGGCTGCCAAGGTCAATCGCATTATGCGCCACGGCAGGTGATTCTGCGACAACGGCGGTTTGCCCGAAGTCGGCCTCGGGACGGCCCGGCGGACCAGGAACGACACGGGGAGGAGGGTGGCGCCCTCCCTCGATGCAACCGGACGTCCGGCGTTGACAACGCGAACGGCACGTCGTGGCGTATACGTGGACGAGAGCTTGCATCCCGACATCCGGCCCGGGACTCCGTAACCAGTCTCAGGCTCCCGCAAATATTCACACCGTCGGCGGAAAAAACGGGCGGCTTTCTCCGCCATCCTTTCCTCGGGATCGATCCCTCAGACCCGATCGCAAGAAAGGCCGTGCGAGGTCTTCCGGAAGGATTCAGTACCCCGATGAGGCTTTGGCGGGGTTCTTCATCGGGCAGACGTAGCCTCCGTTCAGCTCAGGAATCGGAAGAACTTCTTCACCTGATCCAAGGATGTCCTGTAAGGGGGATATCGGAGGGGAACATCGAACCGGAACGACCTTGTAACCACGCTCCGGTAGTGGGTAAACGTGTCGAAGGTGGCCCTGCCATGGTAGCTGCCCATACCGCTCGGCCCGATACCGCCGAAGGGCAGGCGACGAGGCAGAATCTGTATGATGGTGTCGTTGATGCAGGCACCCCCGGAGCGGGTTTCACGAATGACCATGCGCTGCCTCTCTCTGTTGCGGGAGAAGAAGTACAGTGCCAACGGCGCCGGCCGCGCGTTCACGGCTCCGGTCGCCTCGGCGAGATCCCCGTACCCGATCACCGGGAGGATCGGCCCGAAAATTTCCTCTCCCATGATCCGGTTATCCCAATTCACATTATCGATCACCGTCGGGGCAAGGTAGCGGTTTTCGCGATCGGCACCGCCGCCGACCACGATGTCGCCTTCCTCCAGGAGAGACAGGAGTCGTGAGAGGTGGCGCTCGTTGATGATCCGGGCGTAATCGGGACTATGGCGCGGGTCGGGGCCGTAGAACTCCACGATTGCCTTCTTCAGATTTTCTATCATCGGATCTTTCAACTCGGCGGGGACGAGCAGGTAGTCCGGGGCGACGCAGGTCTGGCCCGCGTTAAAGAACTTCCCCCAAGCGATTCGGCGCGCCGCCACGCTGCAATCGACCTCACGGTCGACGATACACGGATTTTTTCCTCCCAGTTCCAGGGTTACCGGGGTGAGATGCTCCGCGGCCTTTGCCATGACGATTTTTCCGACCCGCGGGCCGCCGGTGTAAAAGATATGGTCGAACTCCTCCTCCAGGAGAAGCCCAGCCGCGGCCGCGCCTCCCTCCACTACCGCTATCGAGTCATCCCCGAAGGTTTCCCCTATGACTTCGGCGATCGCGCGGGAACTTTCCGAGGCTACCTCGGACGGTTTCACGACCGCCGTGCACCCGGCCGCCAACGCCCCGACCAGGGGGGAGAGGCACAGAGCCACCGGGTAGTTCCAGGGGCCGATGATCAACACCACCCCTTTCGGTTCCGGGACGATCCGGGTTTCGGACGGGAACCAGAGAAGAGGTGGCATCGGCTTCCGGGACCGGGACCACGCCCCGAGATGCCTGAGGGCGTAGTCGATCTCGGCGAGGACGAACCCCACCTCGCTCGTATAGGCCTCCACCGCGGCTTTTCCCAAGTCCTTCCTAAGGGCCGCGAGGAGTTTTTTTTCGTTTCTACCGAGGGCCGATTTCAGTTTTGCCAGCGCTGCTTTTCTCCAGGCCGGACTCCGGGTAAAACCACCCTGAAAGCAGGCCCTCTGCCCGGCGACGATCTCGGGGATGGATTTTTTCACGTTACCGACCTTCCCCAGCGGTTTGCATCTTCAGCAGAGGATCGAACGCGATGGCGCCGCTCCCTGCCGTACGGACATCCCCCATTCCCCCTTCCGGGCAGAGTACGCGAAACACTGCCCCCTCCGTTCACCCGGCGGCGAGACTAGTTCCGCCTTTTCCCGTCACGCATGGTTTGAGCAGCCAGGGCAAACCCTGGTATCAATGAGAACCCGCCCCGTCATCGGGCTTCGCCCGGGTTTCCCCCGCCAGGCGGAGCCGACGGCCCAAAAGGACAACGTCCCTTATCCCCTCTTCGTCCGCTGCCGCGAGCCAGCGGTCGGGGAAGTCGGACTCATGGATAAGCTGCGCTATGGCGGCAAGAGCCCGGAGATGGAAATTCCGCTGTTCCAAGGTGCCGAGGAGGACGAAAACCGCCCTCACGTTCCGTGCGCCCGGCCCGAAGTCAACCCCACTCCTTGCCCGAAGCAGTAGGATCTCGAAGCGCTTTTCGCCCGGGATAACCATATGCGGGATGGCGACGAAGGGCGTCAGCACCGTGGAGGTCACCCGCTCGCGTTCCTCAAGCATCTGTTTCAGCGACTCGGCGGGAACGCCTACCCGATCGGCCACGGTTCGGGCTATGAGGGCGAAACAATCTTCCCTTTCGAGGGGATCATCAAGGTCAACCACGGGGCAAGCGGAAACAATTCGATCGAAGCGGTCCGTAACGAGATTGTCCCGTTCGCGGACGATCTCTTTCAACTCTCTTTCCAGGCTGCCGGTCACGAGCTTGCGGGAGGTTATCCTCTGAAGAAGATGAAGGAGCGCGTAATCTCTCTGGACACGTTTCCGGCCGAAAGCCCAGTAACTCCCCAGGCCGACCAGGAAAAGAACGGCGCTGATCAGGTAAGCCTCAATGCCGAGTTCGAAAACGAGGAGAACGAAGCCGAGTATCCCCAAAAGCTGGGGAACCGGATACAAAGGCGCCCGGAAACTCGGGCGGTAATTCTGGACGCGGCTTTCCCTCAGTATGATCACGCAGACGCAGGAGAGAATGAAGCCGAGAATGAGGATCAGCGATGCCGCCTCTACGAGTATGTCCAGCTTTAAGAACAGGGCTGCCGATATGAACACGCCGGTGACGATGGTCGAAAGCACCGGTGCGCCGGTCCTTCCGCCCACCCTGCCCAGGGGCCGGGGAAGAAGGTCGTCACGGCTGAGTGCCAGCAGGTAGCGTGAAGCGGCCATTATCCCGGCGTTGGCAGTCGAAATGAAAGCCAGCACGGCGGCCGCCCCGAGCAGGCGGGTCCCCCAGGCCCCCATGAATTGCGAAGCCGCGTCGGTGATCGGAGTCAACGAATGGTCGAGAGTTTCTGAGGGCAGGACACCGGTGGTAATCAGGACCATAAGGGTATAGAGGACGGTTACCACCGCCAGAGCCATGAACATACCCAGGGGTATGTTCTTTTTCGGTCGCTTAATCTCTTCCGCGAGACCCGAGATCTGGATCAGGCCACCGTAGGCGACGAAAACGAAGCCGGCCGTTGCCAGCGTGCGGTGGAAGCCGTAGGGGAAAATCGGGAGCAGGTGGGAGGATTTCACGCTGGGGAAACCGGTAATGATATACACGAGCATCAGAACGATGAGTGCGGTGACGAGGGCGACCTGAGCCCGCCCGGCGTGCCTTGTCCCGGCCAGATTGATCATGACGAAGAGGAAACAGAGCAGGATGCCGGTGATACGGGGATCGATGGAGATGAACAGCCTGGCGAATGCCGCCATCCCCACCAGTGCAAATGCACTTTTCAGAGAGAGGGTGAACCAGTTGATGAGCCCGGAGATGGACCCGATAACGGGTCCCAGAGATCGGGTTATGAAAAAGTAGTCTCCGCCCGCTCGGGGCATTGCCGTGGCTAGCTCGGCCGCGTTGAGCATACCCACGCCAGCCAGAATGCCGGCCCCCAGGTAAGAGAGGATAACCCCGGGTCCGGCCCGGGCGTGGGCGATCCCCGGCAGTATGAATATGCCCGAACTCACCATTGCCCCGGTGGCTATACAGAATACGTCGAACAGGTTCAGTTCTTTACGCAGACTCATGTGTTTCCCCGCCTGCAGGACGTTTCGCTTCCGTCCCCTCCGGGCGGCGGCGGCCGCGACACGGCCGGCGCGTCGCCCGTAGGGATGATCCGTGCGTTCCCGAACCGATAACCGAATCCGCCGCCCGCAGGCCGCTCATGATTACCATCGGCATGCCGGCGCCGGGGTTGACCGAGCCCCCGACGAAGAAGAGGTTGGGATAACGGCGACTGACCTTGGGGGCCTTGAAGCCGAAGTTTCTACCGATATCCGTCACCACGCCGTAGATCGAGCCACCGTTTGAAAGGTAGTTCTCATGGATATCCTCCGGAGTCCAGACATGCTCGACCACCGTACTCTCCCTCAACCCTTCCATGCCCATCCGTTCAAGCTTGTCCAGAACCCGTTCCTTGAGAGCCGCATAGTCACTCTCCGCCGGGTCGGTTTTCCCGTTCAACGCCGGTATATGCGGGAGGATCTTGATGTTATCGCACCTCTCCGGACAGACCGACGGATCCGTCCGGGAGGGGGCGACCACGTAGAGGGTGGGGTCGGCTGGAATCTTGTGCTCGACAAAAACGCTTTTGAAGTGCTCCCGCTGGTTTCGGGAGACGAAGAAGTTATGGTGCGCCAGTCGGGGAAACACGCGATCAGTCCCAAGGTGTATGACCAGCCCGGAGCAGGCGGGAGGGAATGTACGACCGAACCGCCTCAGCAGTCGCTCGTCGCGGGGCAGCAGTTCCCGGCAGGCTGGGATCACCTCCATGTTCGAGACCACATAATCCGTCTCGATCCTGGTCCCGTCGGCCAAGATCACGCCTGCCGCCCTCCCCTCTTCGATGGGAATCCTCACCACCTTCGCCTCGTATCGGATATCGGTTTCAAACTCCCGGAGCAGCCGTTCGAGAGCCCGGGCAAGCGAGTACATTCCTCCTTTGACGTACCAGAGGCCGAACTCATACTGAACGTTGGGGAGCATGTTCATGAAGCCGGGAGCCCGGAGCGCGGAACTTCCCACGTACTTGATAAAGAAATCCATGATATCGCGGAGATGCGGTTCGGCAAGCAACCGCCGGACGGCCCGGTCCATGGTCTTGGTGAAGTCCAGGTCCAGCACCCGTCGGACCGACGACCGCCGAACCATCTCCCAAAGGTTGTCGGCGGCGGTCTTGAAGTAGGTTTCGTCCACGGCATCGTACTGATCTTTGGAGTATTCCAGGAACCGCCCGAAGGCTTCATCGAGGCCGGGACCGATCCGGGCCAACTGTCGGGCGGTCTCCTCCCGGTCGGGCGTGAGATCAAAGACGGTGCCGTCTTCGAAAAAATTGCGCCAATGGGGGGTTACCGGGACGAAGGCGAGATAGTCCTCCAGCCGACGCCCGCAGCGCCCAAAGAGTTCACGGAAAACATGGGGGAGGGTCAGAATCGAAGGCCCCATATCGAAAGAATACCCCCCGATTTCGAGGAGGTTAAGCTTGCCTCCGGGGCGGGGATTCTTCTCGCAGATCGTCACCCTGTACCCGGCCCCGGAGAGCGCCGCCGCGGCGGCGAGGCCGCCGAGACCCGCGCCGACGACAGCCACCCGGGGAGAAGTCGGCCCGTTCATATTCTCTCCCTCGTCCGTGGATACGCGACTCCGTATTTCTCGGATATCATGTTCGCGCTGATGCGCCCCGACTCGAAGATGGTCGGGAGACCGCTCCCGGGGTGGGTGCCGCCTCCAACCAGGTAGCAACCCGCGCACTCCTCGAAACGGTTGTGCGGACGGAGGTAGATCATATTCCGGAGATTGTGCCCAAGGTTGAAGACGGACCCGATATAAACGTTGTAGTCCTTATCCCAGTCCGCCGGAGTGATAACCTTTTCCTCCCGGATCGCTCCGCGGAGGTTTTTCATGCCCGCCCGTTGCTCCATCATGTCGATGACCAGTTCTCTGAACGGTTCCCGCTCCCGCTCCCAATCGATTCCGCTCCGGAGATTGGGGACAGGGACAAGGACGTAGACCGCCGAATGCCCCGCAGGGGCCAGAGAAGAATCGGTTGCCGAAGCGTTCCTGACGTAAAAGGATATGTCCCGGGACAACGTCTTGGTTCGGAAGACCTCGTCTACGTTCCGCCGGTAGTTCCGGGCGAAGAAGATGGCGTGGTGCGGCAGATCGTACAACCGATCGAGCCCGAGGTAGAGCATGAAGGTGCTGCAGGAGAAGCGGCGGCGCTGCAGCTTGGCGGGCGAATATTTCCGGAGGAATCCGGGCGGGAAAAAAGTTTCCATCGCATGCCCGAAGTCGGCGTTGATCACTACATCGTCGGCTTCCACGGACCCGCCGGATTCCAACTCCACACCACGCGCCCGACGCTTATCAAGGAGTATCCCGCGGACCGGGGTCCCCAAAATTATCTCGGCCCCGTTTGCCCGGGCCACCTCGGCCATTGCCCGGGAGTTTTCGAACAGCCCCCCCATGGTGTGATAGACGCCGAAAGCATGCTCGATGTAGCAGAGGATAGCGAAGAGGCCGGGACATTCCCAGGGCGACATACCCAGGTATTTTGCCTGGAAGGTGAACGCGAGGGCCAGCTCGTCCTCGACGAAGTAGGTTTTCAGGAGACTGAAGAGCTTGCGGTTAAGGCTGAGATGGGGAATCGCCTTGAAGAGGTTGCGGGAAAAAAGCGCGCAGAGCGAACTATACGGTATCTTCAGGCAGGGGTAGAGCCGGTCGAAGCGGTCCTTCTCCCGGATGAGGTACCGGTCCAAACTGGATCCACGCCCCGGGAAAACCCTCTCGATCTCTTCCCGCATCCGTTCCCGATCCGTGGTTGGTTCCAGGCGGCGGTCGGCGAACTGGAGGCGGTACATAGGTTCCAGCCGCCGAAACTCCAGGTAAGCACCGGCATCGGCACCCGCCTCCTCGAATACCTCCTCCAAAACCTCCTTCATCATCAGAAAGGTGGGCCCGACATCAAAGGTGTAACCACCGAGGCGCAGGGGAGCGTTTCTGCCCCCGACGGTGTTCTCCTTTTCGAAAACCGTCACCTTGAAGCCGCGCCGGGCGAGGATCATGGCTGCGGTCAACCCCCCCGGCCCGGCGCCGATGATAACGATCTTCTTGTCTCTCATGAGGATATCTCCGGCGGCCCCGGGCAGTTAACCGGTCGTGTTGCGTACCGTCGATTCACCCCCGATATCGACCCATTGTAAAGTTCGTGCCTCCATCTCGCAACCGGCTGCTCAAGCGGCTACGGGCACGGAGGCCGATACCCCGTCGAACGGGTGGTTTTTTAAAATTTTATTTACTCCGCCCGCGGGAGTCAACAGTCCGGCTCCCAGCGCCGGCCTGATCCTGGGCTTGCTCGTCGCTCCGGGGATCCCGGGGCTGATCGCGGCGGCGGCTTGAGCCCCGGCCGGGCTCAGGACGGGGGCGGCGCGGACGCTCCCCCCGGAGCCGGAGGCGCCGGCTCGGCCGGAGGAACCGGCGGCGGCGCGGAGAATCGGGCCGCGAAGTCCACCACCTTTTCCTCGGACCCGTAGACGATCAGGGTCATGTTCTCGCGGATGACGACGTGGCGCCCGGGGGCGCCGAGAAAGCCGCCGTCGGGTTCCTCGATGCCGAGCAGGGTCATCCCCGGGTAGTCCCGAAAAGCGGTGGCGACGGTGCGGGAGGCCAGGGGCGAACCGGGCGGCACCGGGAACCCCACGATCCGATAGCCCCCTCCCAGGTGGCAGAGCCTCTGGAAATCGGGAGCGGCCAGGCGGGTGTGGGCGGTGATGAAGTGATCGAGAATACGGTCGAGCCATTTCTCGAAGACCGAGCTGTTGGCCAGAAACCAGAGCAGGCCCAGCCCCCCGGCCAGCATCGAGACCCGGATCAGGGTGTCCATGCTGTCGGCCCGGAAAAACCCGAGGATGAAGGTGGCCATGGTGGCCACGATCCCGATGTTGCCGCAGAGCATGAGCATCATCAACAGCTTGCGCCGGGTGGGGTTGGTCACCATCATTTCGGATTCGCGGGTGGTGAAGCCGGTCCCGGTCAGGGCGGAGCGGGCCTGGGTGCGGGCGATATCCTTGGGCATCCCGGTGTAGACGAGGATGATGGTGGCGATCCGGGTCATGAGCAGGGAAAGGTACAGGAGCAGCAGCAGGGTTATGATCGCGATCATCTTCGGGTCTCCTTGACCGTCCGGCCCGTGGAACCTATGATAACGGCCGTCCGGGGCGCTGTCTCCGGGATTTTTTCGTGGAAAGCCTCCTCCAGAACTGGTGGTTCCCGGTCGCGGCCGGGTTGCTCTGCTACGGGCTCTTCGCCTTCCTCTACAAGGCGGCGGCGGAAGCGGGCATGGATTCGGTGGCGGTGGTCAACGTCTCCACCCTGACCGTCTTCGGGCTCGGCGGCGTGCTGCTGCTGCTGCGCCCCGCCCCCGCGGTCGGCGATCCCGTGCTCCTGCTGCTCGCGGCCGGCAACGGCGCCTTTTTCATGCTCGGCAGCGTGCTCAAGGTGGAATCGCTCAAATTCCTTCCCGCCTCCGTCGCTTTCTCCCTCTCCAAGCTCAATCTCGTCTTCGTCGTCGTCATCGCCGTGGCCGTCTTCGGGGAGCGGCCCTCCCTCCGGCAGAGCCTGGGCATCGCCGCCGCCGCCGCCATGGTCGCGGTCGCCCGGAGGCGGCCGCCGGGGGCGGCGGTCCCCGAGCTCCGGGCCCGGGGCCGGGGCGTCTTCCTGGCCGCGGGGGCGGCCCTGTGCACCTCGATCACCCTCTCCCTGGGCCGATGCGCGGCCCGGAGCCCTCTGGACCGGGTCCTCTACGTCACCCTCTCCTACGGGCTGGCGGCGGCGCTGGCCTTCGCCTGGAACCGGTTCCGGGGGCCGCGGCCCCGGCGCCTCCCCCCGCGGTGGACGCTCCTGGCGGCAGGTGCCGGCGTCCTCAACTTCCTCGGCTACCTGGCGGTACTCCAGGCTTTCGCCGTCGCCCCCCTCTCGGTCGTCCAGCCCCTCTTCGCCATGTCCATCCTCATCCCCATCGCGCTCTCGACCGTCTTCTACCGGGAAAAACTCACCGCCCGCAACCTGGCGGCGGTGGGCCTGGCCCTGCTGGCCGTGGCGCTGCTCAAGGCGGGTTGAACGGTCAGCAGCCGCGGCGGCCGGGGAGCGCCAGGTTGAGGAAGATCGCGGCCAGCCCCCCCGTGATGATGGCCGATCCGGCTACGGGAGCGACAAGCGGGGGAAGACCGCGGGCCATCCCCGGCTCCAGGGCCACCGCCATCCCCAGCCCCAGGGAAACGGCGATCAGGAGCATGTTCCGCCGGTTCAGGGGGATCGAGCTCAGGAGCCGGATCCCGGAGACGGCCACGCTCCCGAACATGACCAGGGTCCCGCCCCCGAGCACGGGGGCCGGAATCACCGAAAAGAGAGCGCCGAAAACGGGGAAGAGCCCCGCCACCACCAGGAGGGCGGCGATCAGGTACCCGACGTGCCTGCTGGCGATCCCGGTGAGCCTGATCACGCCGTTGTTCTGGCTGAAGGTGGTGTTGGGGAAGGAGTTGAGAAGGGCGGCCAGGGCCGAATTCACCCCGTCGCCGAAGACGCCCCCCGCCAGCCGCTTCAGGTACACCTTGCCCTCCACCGGCTCCCGGGAGACGGCCGAAGTCGCGGTCAGGTCGCCGATGCTCTCCACCGCCGTGATCAGGTAGAGAAAGGCGACGGGGATGAAGGCGGCGGCATCGAAACGGAAAAACCCGAACTTGAACGGGACCGGGAGGGCGAAGATCCGGACCCCGGCCAGGGGTTTCAGGTCCAGCCGCCCGGCGGCGGCCGCCGCCAGATAGCCGACGGCGAGGCCGATCACGATCGAACTCATGCGCAGGAAGCGGTTGCGGGAAAGGTTGGCGGCGAGGATGACGGCGACCACCAGCCCGGCCAGGGCCAGGCTGCCGGGGGCCCCGTACGCGGGGGTCCCGGCCAGGGCCGCGCCGCCGCAGATGTCGACGGCCGAAGTCTTGACCAGGGAGAGTCCGATGAGGGTGACGATGACCCCGCTGACCGCCGGGGTGAAGACGCCGGAGAGGAAGCGCAGGCCCCGGCTGATGGCGATCTCGATCACCGAGCCGGCGAAGCAGACCCCGAAGATGGTGGAGAGGACGTGGGCGGCGGGGACCCCCGCGGCGATCTGGGCCGCGCCGAAGCTCCGCAGGGGGGCGAGGAAGGTGAAACTCGTCCCCTGGATGCTGAGCAGGCCCGAGCCGACCGGGCCGAACCGCCGAACCTGGATGAAGGTGGAAACCCCCGAAGCCAGCAGGGCCATGCTGATCAGGTAGGAAGACGTTTCCATGTCCAGGCCCATGCCCATGGCGATGATGGCCGGCGGCGTCATGATTCCGACCACGATCGCCAGCAGGTGCTGGGCGGCCGCGAAGAGCGCCTCGCCGAAGGGAGGGCGGTCCTCGAGCCCGTAGATGAGGTCCCCGGGCGGAGGACGGACCGGTTCAGGCGCGGTCACGCCGGTTTTCCTCGGCGGCGGTGAGGGGCGGGCCTTCCCCAGCCGCGCCGGGGCCGACGGCGAAGCCGAGCAGGACCCCGTCCTCCCCGACGAATACGCCGGAAAGATGCTCCAGGACCCGCGCCGCCGGCTCCGCTTCCGCGCCCGCCTCTTCCAGGAAGGCCGCGCGGGCGGAAGCGTCGCGGTGCCCTTCCCCGGCCAGGAACCGGGCCAGGGCCGGGGAGAACACGGTCCCGTCCAAATCGCCCAAGGCGGACCGGGCCAACCCCGTCTCCAAGACCACCCGGCCGTCGCGGTCGAGTACGACCAACCCCAGCCCGGAGGAGGTCACGGCTTCGTCCAGGCGGGAGATCGCCCCTTCCAGCCGGGTGCGCTCGGAACGCTCCGCCTCGACGCGCCCCCGCAACTCCCGCTCGAAGAGCCCCGCCAGGTAGTCGGCGGTCTTCCCGTCGGTCTCCTCCTCTCCCAGCAGGGGGGCCAGGGCTTGGGCGATCTTGTCCCGCACCGGTTTCGGGGCCCGTTTCCGCCGGGCGCGGCGGCGCGGCTTGGCCTCTCCCCGGGCCCGCTCGATCACCCGCTTCAGCTCCGCCTCGTCGATCTTCTTTTCCTCGACCAGCCGCCGGAGCCGGTCCACCACCGCCGTTTCCCGGTCCCTCCCGACCACCTCCCGCAGGAGCTGCTCGGTGCGCTTCAACCCTTTCTCGTCCTTGAGAAACTCCTTGGCGATCCGGTCGGCCTGGTGGGTGTCGATGAAGGCGGTGACGGTATTGGTGATTTCCTGGATAAACCGGGCCGCGGCCCGGGAGGTCTTGAGCCCGGCGGAACGGGCCTTGAGTTCCCGTTCCAACTGGACGAGCGAGTTGGCCACATTCTCGGCCGAAGCCCCCTCGCCGTCCTGATCGCGCTCGGCCAGGCGCATGCCCAGGGCCTGCACGCTGCCCAGGAGGGTCTCGATCGCTTCCTGCTGGCGTTGCTGGTCCTCGACGGTCTCGACGTTGTCGTAATACTTCATCAAGCCCACGATCTGGGAAGCGGCGCGGGCGGGGTCGGTCCGGATTTCCTCCAGCAACCACTCCCGGTCGACCTGCTGGCGCATCAGGGCGTCCCAGAGATGCCCGAGCAGTTCCTTGCGGGCGTCGTCCTCCCCCTCGACCGCGCCGGCGACCTTGACCGAGGTGCTCACCACCTTCTGGTCCTCCTCGAGCCGCACGTACCGGGCCTGGTTGACGACGATGGTGACCACGCCCAGTTCCTTGAGCAAGGACCCGGCCCCTCCTCGGGTTTCCAGGAGTTCGCGGGAAACCGTGAGCATCTTGAAGAAGATGGCCAGGTCCTTCAAGGTC